>Ga0208694_1000526_pt1 | contig 56870 bp, 46 predicted proteins | sample AD_UKC078_MetaG_FD_184442 | JGI IMG/M metagenome (GOLD analysis project Ga0208694, IMG submission 184442) | Active sludge microbial communities of municipal wastewater-treating anaerobic digesters from USA - AD_UKC078_MetaG (SPAdes) (version 2) | ecosystem: Engineered > Bioreactor > Anaerobic >...
CGTCATCTTCGAGGTTTTCCAGAGTTTTGTATATCTGACCAAAGCTCTCATTCCACAGGGAAGCAAAACCGCTATCGATGTCCTTTTTGATATCATAGCCGGATTTAGGCCTCACCGAGAGCATCCCCAGTATGGCATAGCGGGTCTTGTTCCTTCCCTTGGATGGCATTAGACATTTCCCGTATATATCTACGCTATATATCTATTAGGCATATTAGGTGCGAATTTATGCAAGACTCAACACCCCTTGTCAAGGCGCAGTTGGCGGAAAATCGCGGAGTTTGACCTCATCGTATTTAGGGTGTAGAAAAGAGCACAACTGAGGAGAAAATATATGAATTCAAATAGGGGAACGCATGACATACCGATGGGATACATCTACTGGATTTTCGGATTCATGGGGGCGCACAGGTTTTACTACGGCAGACCGCTTACAGGAACACTCTATTTCTTCACCTTTGGACTTCTGGGGATAGGATGGATAGTCGACCTTTTCCTGATTCCATCGATGGACAGGGAGGCCGACTTGCGTTTTGTGGAAGGTCCGAAAAATTACACCGTGGCATGGATACTTCTGACATTTCTCGGCCTCTTTGGGGCCCACAGGATTTACATGGAAAAATGGGCAACGGGAATACTCTACCTGCTAACCGGCGGGCTCTTCGGAATCGGATACCTATACGACCTCTGGACGCTCAATGATCAGCTCAGTGTAATTAACGGATCGCAGCGCATCGGTTTTTGATTCCAAACCGACGAGTTAGAGCCCCGCTGAGAGAAGATCGACGGTGATTTTATAGGATTCGGCATACCGTACCGTATTCTCGGGAATATCGTAATGCGTCTTTCCATTTTCTGCACTCTTCCTCGGGACATCCTTCGTAGACCCAGTTTGCACAAAATGTTTCGCGCTGTATGCGCTGTGGTTGTATGCAATGGCAATGGCGCTGTCGGAAAGTCCTTTTATCGCATCAGACACAGAAAATCCGTCTTTTCTCAACATCGCACTTATAGTCTGTTTCTTTCTATCTATGAGCAAAAAAACCGCGAGAATGGAATTGTCCAAATCGCAGGCAATCTTCATGAAGTCTTCCCTAATGAGAGTGGGATACTCCCTCGCTATATCATCATAGGCTATAGACATAATCTGAGCGATCCCTTGGGCACCCACTGGACTTTTTACATTGCAGTATGCCTTGGAGCCTTCAAGGGCCACCACCATATCCACACCATCGAAGACATTTCTTATATCTTCATCGCTACCTTTTGCCTTTTGTATACTGGACCAGCGCTTCTCAACATAGATAATTCCCAGAGCCTGGGCATCGGAAATTGAGTGGCTCAGAGGAGCCTTGCCCGAGCCAACAACCAATGATTCAGCGCCTGCCTCCTCTATTTTTGCCCTCGCCTCTTTTACCGCCTGAAGCATCCTCAGGCGCCCGAACGGGGCCAGCCACCCACAATATTCTCTTAAATTTCCTGAAAACATCTCAAAGATATTTTCTTTGCCCTTACCACCCTTGCCCCTGTTTATAGCAAGCAGACGATAGGGGTCTTTTTTAACATCTATCTTAAACGATTTAGGGCGAACCATGATTTTATAATCGCCACTATTGATATCGTACACGAGAAGAGCCTTTTCCCCTTTTCTCACGCTCATCCCTTTTAGTCTTCTATAGAGTCTCTGCACCTGCTCCGGTTTCAAAAGCTCGCGGCAGAAAGTCGCAACGTCTCCGCACCTCCTAACTTCGGTCTGCATCCTCTCCATAAGCTCGAGAAATTTTTTTTCCGGAAGCTCCGCCGCCTTTTGCTTGAGATACAGAGTTATGGATCTCATATACGCCGAATACTCCATCTCAGTGAGCTCACCGCTTGCCATCTCGCCCTTTGCCAATGCGTCGAGTGCGATAAGAAGATCTCTAGAATCCGATATGGCTTTCAGCACGACTTCATCCGAAAATTTTTCTAGATGGGGGAGGAGGGAGGTAACTAGCTGCCTGTCGTCATCTCGATCTCGTTCGAGTTTACCCCCCAAGAGGCGCCATTTTTTCACGAAGGTATTCAAGCCCGTGAAAAACATCGCCGACCACTTCGGATCTGTAATAAGCCTTTGAATTTCATCTCTACCGACTCCATCGTGACCGAATTGAATGAACCTAAGAAACAACTCCAGGTTATATGGATCGTGCGAGTCGATCTCATACGAAGAGAGCTCGCCGTCCAGATTGGTGTCGTACATAAAGTACATGTCAGCCGTGCTCTGCGCAGCCTTTGCTACACTGATCATGCCTTCCTTGGTGCTCACAGACACCTCCGTATTTTTAACAGTCGTAGGAAGTTATCGGCAAAGGAGGGAGTAAAGTTGCTACCGATGTGATAAAATTTAAGGCAATAATTTCAATTACTTACAGTCAGTCCCAGAGGGCGTCTGGCTTGACCATAGTTTCACCCGTGCGGGCATTCACATAATAGAGGGAAAGCCCCATCTCAAACTCATAGTGGAGGTCATCAGAGCCCGGGATGAGGACGAGGTTGGCATCCTCAAGATTGAGGGATTTGGCCGACTCGGATGCCTCGAGCGCGATCCTGTACTCCATCTGGACGGCCTTGAATTCCTCACTGCTCTTTTTGTCGAAGGTGACGAGTTTATCGAATTTTCTTCTTGCCGAATCCGCCTGCAGATAATTCTGTCTGGCGACATCGGCGGCCCTCTGAACGGCCTTCTGCGGAGTTACCGAAGTGTTCCTGTTAAAATCGCGGCTCAGAAAAGGGACTACATCCATATCTGAAATTTCCACTATCGCGCCATTTTCGTCGGTTATAGCAGATATGCCCGCGCCCAGCACCTTCACACTCCTGCCATCCGGGAGGGTGAAATACTGCTGGTAGCTCTTTCTGCCGCCGGTGATAGAAAGAACCTCCTGATCGAGGACGAAATCGCTCGGACCGTTACGAACCTCCAAATCATGGAGGTATTGGGATAGATCGATCGGCGCGAAACTCGCCATATTCGCCGGTTCCTTCGGAGTCTCCTCCGTCCTAAGCATCCTGCGCGCCTTCCCCTCGATGATTATGTCATCAAGTATTGAAGCGCAATATTTTGCGTCCTCCGGAAACTTCTTCAAGAATGCATACGCGCTTCTATAGACGGCGTTGATAAATTCGACGGAATCCGGCGATTTGCTCAGGTAATAAATGGCGTGCTCGTGCATTATGAAAGCAATTACGTCGGCCGCTTTGCAACTGGCGACTGCGATATCGAAGTCGTTCAGCTCACCGCAGACTTCTGATCTCATCCCAGCTTCGATCGCGGACTGAAGCCTCTTCTTCAGACCCCAGAAAAATCCGCCGTAAACCCTACCTCGGCTATGCTCTTCGTGTCCCACCTCATCGAGATTCAGACTGTTGTCAACAGTCCTTAGGCCGACGTTCTTGTTCTCCGGCATGCCGCGCGCCGGAGGAAAATCCTCGCTCATCTCCGGATCATCCATGAAGAATGCCGGGCCGGCATCGGAAAAACCCTCATGTATGCTGCGCCCCTCTCCGGCATACCACTTGCCGAGATTTTTATTCCTGTGATGGAGTATGAGATGGTGTGCCTCGTGACCCACGATGTCGCCATCGGAAGCCAGGTGCCATTTATCCTTGCTAGTGCCGAACGTAAGGTCATCGCTCTGAAATGAGAACCAGGCATTCATATCCTCGACAGCATTGACATGAGCAACGATAGGATGATCTTTCCCATCGTGCGCGCTTCCGATCGCACCCTTCACGTCTATGCCCAGGCTTTGAAGATAGCGCTGAATCTGAGTCAGGGTGTAGTAGGCTTGCACCTGATCAAAGCAGTCGGTTGTCACTTTCGAAAATGGCTTAAAAACTGCGCAGAAAAAATTATTGTGGAGTCTTGTTTGTCCATCGACCTTCGCCCACTCACCGACGAGGCCATCGGGGGTTTCCGGCAGACCACCCAGAAAGACCTTTATGACCTTCTCTTCGCTGGAAACGCGATTTTCCCGTTCCCAAACCTGTGCAAGAGCAAAAGTTCTGTCATCCTTGCTTACCAGCGGCAGCGTCGACATAAAGTCTCCTTTGTTGGATCGTGTGCCGTGGATTTTAATCATTATCCGAACTAGGAATCAAGATGAACTTATTCGACCCAGAATGGGAGGATAGGGGATATATAAAGGAACCTCTGAAAAGCTAGCTGTAACAACAACTTCAACCATAGACAATTGACCATCTCGTCATTCGGGGATGACAACCTTTTCGCCATTCGGGGATGGCAAGCGCATAGCTTTTAGAGGGGCCCTGAATTTGCTGATTTTTCAGAGGTTACTAAGATATATCTTCCCAATCTAGAGCCAAAAGGTGACGATCATTAGCAATCAACTGATTTATATCACTTTTCCCCATTCCTCAATTCAAGAAGAATAAGATAAAGGCGCATCGCATCAGCCTAGAAGTGCATCGAGGGAGTGATCCCCACATACTTTGCTGACAGCTTTGGCATGGCGCTTATAACCGCGACCAGCACCGTAGCCAGGTATGGTATGGATTGAATCATCAGGACTATTATCCAAAGATGCATATCCAGCGTCATCATACCCTTCATGCTGGAAAGAACATAGGCCGAAAGAAGAAGCGCTGTGGCGAAGAGAAGCTCTTCGCGGCATTCCAGCATCGCACGAGCTAGGGCGTGCACGTTGGCCTTCTTGGGCGTCCTGAAGAAAGGTTTGTCGGAGGTTACAATTCCCTGCACGATAGCGCAGGCTATGGTATGCGACAACGCGACACCGGCAAGGGCCGCACCCAGTATGCTGAGAGCGGAGGCCCGCGCACGGAACCTGTAGATGTAGATCATCTTGCCGATCTTGAACGAGAATAGAACAAGCGGAAAAAGCGCAAACTCCACCATCGGGGCGTCTATGCTCCTTGGCGCAAGCAGCATCGCTATCGTCCAGAACAGAGCGGCAAAATTAAAGATCATGTTTGCAGCATCGGCTATCCACGGGAGCCATCCTGCGATAAAATGATATTTTTGTCCCAGCGTCAGGGAATTCCCGGACTTGAACAGTTTTGAAGCGTGTCTTTTCAGAATCTGTATGGATCCGTAGGACCAGCGAAAACGCTGCTTTTTGTAGTCGGTGAAGGTGTCCGGCATCACTCCCTTGCCGTAGCACTTAGGAACATAATGCGCCTCATGCCCCTGCTCAAAAATACGCAGGCCGAGTTCGGCATCCTCCGTGATGCACCACTCCGCCCACCCGCCGACGCTGCTAAGCACCTTCTTTCTTATCAATGTCATCGTTCCATGCTGAATTATCGCATTGCGCTCGTTCCTGGTGATCATGCCTATGAAGAAAAATCCACGATACTCGGAGTAGCACATCGCCTTGAAGGCATTTTCGCCGTCATCGCGATAATCCTGAGGTGCCTGAACTATAGCGACCTTTTCATCGACGAACTGCGGGACCAGATCCCTGAGCCAGTTAGGTTTCACAATGTAATCGCTGTCTATCACGCCTATAACCTGCGCCCTCATATCCGTCTTGCGAAGTGCATAGTTAAGCGCTCCCGCCTTAAAGCCTTCAAGGGAATCCTCGTGATAAAAACGGAATTTATCGCCAAGCTCTTTGCAATAATCACGAACAGGTTGCCACACAGCCGGGTCTTTGGTGTTATTGTCCATCACTATCACTTCAAAATTCGGATAATCAAGCGCAGCCAGGGCGTCGAGAGTTTCCTTCATCATCTCCGGAGGTTCATTGTAGGTTGGAACATGAATGGAAACCATGGGAAGTTGATCGTCCGGTATCTCTATCCTCTTCAGAAAGCGCTTGCGCTCGCGCACCCAAAGCAATTCGGCCCATTCATGTGCCTCAGAAAGTATTATCACAACGACCCCGACCATACCCATAAACATCAGCACCCCGACCAGCATGGAACCTATGGTCATGTATTGCAGGGTATAGTTATAGACATTCCATACGACAACAGTCGTAGCCGCATATACTATTATCGCGAGAAAGCTCTTACCTCTGGTCTTGAGGGTCTTGCTGTCGATCAGCACTATGCTGAGAATTATGATGCCTATCACCACCGATGCGCCGGCGAGTATATACCAGTTGGGAATTGAAACTATAGGTTCGGTAAAAGGGAATTTCGGCTGACGATAGACATCGTAAACTCCCCAGTACGCACCAACCGCACCCTCGGTGTTTCTCTTCCACGGCTGGTCGAAGGCCTCCATTATATAATAGATGTATCCTTCTTCCTCGGCCTTGCGCAAAAATCTCCTTAAAAAGGTAGCCTCATTGGCGAGGGAGGCTACCGATGCCTCCCTGGTTCGACCTTCGCTTGGCCATCCCACCTCGGAAATGACTATCGGTTTTCCGGGGAAATGGGATTTGAGTTCGTTCATCCTGTTTACGATGTAGTCGACCGCAACCTCTACGTGCACACCTTCCCAGTATGGAAGCATATGGACGCCGAGATAGTCCACATGGTCTGCAAGCTCCGGATGCTTGATCCAGACGTGCCAAGGCTCTGCGGTGCTGACCGGCTTCTTGGTCTGCGCCCTTACGCGGTCGAGGTATGAAATCATCTCCTCCACGGTTACGTTGCCTCTCAGCAGCGCCTCATTGCCGACCACGAGCCTCACCACATTTCTATTGGCCTCGGCGGCTTTCACAAGTTCGTTAATTTCTATCTCGTTGTTGTCGCGCCTTTCGTCTATCCAAGCCCCAAGTGTTACGTTGAGCTTATATTTTCTGGCCAGTTTCGGAACGTTACTGTGCAGAGAGTCCATCGCGTAGATTCTCACCGCATGGGCCATCGATGATAGCTTCTTGAGATCCCCCTCTATCTCCTCGTCGGTCGGAAATTCACCTTGGAAGGGATCATCGTCGGCCCTCATGGGAGAATATGAAAAGCCCTGGACGTTGTCCGGCCAGGGTGGCTCTATCTCAGGTCTGTTGATGTAAGCCCAAAAGCTTATATTCAGGACGGCGATGGAAATACCTACCAGCAGATTGGTTTTGTTAAAAAGTTTTTTGAACATACCCTCGGTGATCCGATCCTTTATCTAAATTTTATTTGATTGAGCAGTAGAGGAGCACGACGACCACAGCAAAGCCGACGCAGCTCTCTTCATATTTCCTTTCCCCCTTTTTATTTCTCCCCGGCGAGGTATAGCAGATATAGACAGCCCCGAAAAGATGATTGTTCCTAGATGATATTTTCTTATCGGCTAAAACAGCTTTATATCAAAATATCCCTGTGATATACCGGGCGAGAACCGGTCGCAGTAACCGATGAAATCAAACATTCTGTGGCCCTAAAGGCACATCAACGGAGAAAATATGAAAAAAATAGCAACCATAATGTCACTGGCAGCACTGCTGGCAATTACAGCCATGATCGTGATGAAGTTCGACAAAACTCCTTCAACTCCCTTTTGCGAAGAGCTCTCCGCGGGGAAAGCTCTTCCAGATGTCGACTACGATAAATACAGAGGCATGGTGAGCGAGATAGTCTCGGCGATGACGCTCGAACAAAAAATCGGACAGATAACGCTGGCCGATATGCAGTCCATAATCGATGAAAACACCGAAAAGATAGATTTCAGCCTGATCGGAAAATACCAAGTCGGCGCCATATATGTGGGGGGGAATGAGATACCGGACGGCAAAGGGGGGTTGATCGACAAAGGCAAAACCTGCGGCTATCTGCAGGAGGATCTTCTCTTCGCCACGCGTGAAAATTGGCGCGAATACGCGGCTAAATCCAACATCCCGGTGGAAGTGAAGCTGCAGGATGGCAGCAAGATATCCATCCCGCCGCTTATAGGAACCGACACGCCGCATGGCAACCAGCACGTCCTCGGCGCGGTTCTCTTTCCACAGAACATAGGAATGGCCGCTACCCACGACCCAAAACTGATGTGCGCGGCGGGATATTTCACGGCGGCGGACGTTATGGATTCCGGATTCAACTGGGGTTTTTCCCCGACGCTCGCGGTATCCCACAACCCCAAATGGGGCCGCTTCTATGAAAGCATGGGGGATAATCCTTCGTTTATAATGCAGATGGCCTTCAACAACATCGCTGGAATGCAGATGACCGATCCATCCAGCGGAAAGATATCGGGCATACTATCCACACCAAAACATTATCTAGGCGATGGCGCCACCTTCGACGGCATAGATGAGGGCGACGTCCCGTTGACAACCGAGAGCGCCGCAAACAATTTTTTTCAGGTCAATGCTTCAGGATACATCGGCGCAATAGAAGCATCTGCCGGAAGCATTATGATAAGCTATAATGCAGTGGCTTCCGACTGGATGAGCGTCAACTCGCAGTATCTATCAAAACTCTTTGACGGATCCCTCGGCAAGCCTTTCGGAGGGTTTCTCGTTTCGGACCAGGCGGCCATAAACAAGATCGCCACGCAGGGGCTTCCGACAGTGCCTAAAAAAATGTCGTACGACGATGCCCTCTCTAAAAGCATCATGGACGGAATGGACATGATCATGACGACGACCCCGTGGACCGTATACAAAGATCTCCCCACATTCATGGCGATAGTCAAAAAGAATATCGAAGGCGGGGCCATATCCATGCAACGCATAGACGAGGCGGTGACGCGGATACTCGCAGTAAAATACGCCATGGGACTGATCGATAAATCCGACGGAAAATGGAAAAGCGCCGTGCGCCCTCCTCTTCCCGAATTTAGAGAAGTCTATCCGGCGGATGGGGTTTCATCCATTGAGGATGCGGCAAAGTCGGCCGCGCTCGAGGCCGCCCGAAAATCTTTGGTACTTTTGAAAAACGCCGACGACCTGCTTCCTATCGATCCAGCCCAGATCAAGTACGTGATCCTCACAGGCGAAAGAATCATAGCGACCCAGACTTCCAAAACCGGCAAGAAGCAGATGCTCTACACGAACTACGACAACATCGGAGTCCAAAACGGCGGATGGACCCTCACCTGGCAGGGAGCAGAGGGGAATGTTCTGTGGAGCGGTGAAAACAAGAAGAGCTCCGGAGCAGCCAGTCTCTTCGATGGAATCTCTAAAATAATATCGAAAAACGGAGATACGGCCCAGATACTTCGCCCGCAATATGCGAAGATCGGGGACTTGGATGAGGTACAGGCGGCGCGCTCCGCCTTCATCGAAAAACTCAACTCGATCCCGGACATGACGGCGCAAAACACCGTTGTCGTAGCCGCTATAGCGGAGCATCCATACGCGGAATTTATGGGAGATATAGATGTACCATATTGTCGGAATAACGATGGAGACTTCGAAAGCGGATGTCTTTATAACCTGCACTTCAACTGGTACGCACCGTATCAGCAGAGCTCCACGCTTGAAATCGGCTTCAGCGAATTCGACGAACTTGTGATACTCGCGGTAAAAAACAAAGCGCCGGAAATTCCCGTGATAACAGTCCTATTTTCCGGAAGGCCGATGCTGATAGACTCTGCGCTCGAAAAGAGCGGGGCATTTTTGGCGGCATTTCTCCCCGGGCCCACCGGAGGGGATGCGATAGCCGACGCAATCTTCGGCGAATATCTTTTCTGCGATGGAATGTCAGTGGAGGATGGAATCACCTGCAGAAAAAATTCGGCCAACACATTGCCCGTCGATTGGATGAGGGGGATGGAACAGCTAAAGGGTTTTCCTGACTATGACGCCGGCGCCCCCGGCATACCGAGAATCCCCGATCCGCTATTTCCTTCCGGATACGGACTGCGGACGGTCAGGACATCTCGATAGGTCAAAGGCGGAGATTCAATCTAAACCGAATCGCCCTTTTTGTCAGATAGTGAGGCCTCCATCTGCATGAAGGCGCGGGCGAGATCTCCTATCTCATCTTTGCGTGCGGTCCCCACAGGAGGAAGGCTGAAGTCGCCGGAGGCTATTTTCTGCGCACTGGATGAAAGAAGCTTTATGGGGCGAACCATATACCTGGCGGCAAAAATAAGGAGCACGCCCATAAGCGCCAGACCAACCACTCCGACAAGAATCATGCGAGCGTGAAGGCTTTCAAGTGGATCCCCCACAAGACTGGCAGGGAAGACGATCCCCAGCGACCATCCGGTTTGCGGTATGGGACCGTAAGCTATCCAGGATTTTTCTAGCGTTATGGGATCGACCAGCGCTATGAAATCGGAAAGCCCGCCAACCATGTGCAAGCCAAGCTTCTTGATCTGCTGGTCATTTTTTTGTGCGGCTAAATCGAAAATCGTCCTGTCTATATTCCAGTCATCCCCTTTCATAGAAAGGAAGGAGCCGGAACTGCTCAGCAAAAACGCATATCCCCCTTCCCCGACCGATATGGAGTCTATCTCATCGGTAAGATCGGATATCGCCAAATCCACTGTGGCAACCCCCCAAAATTTTCCATCCTTGTTGAAGGGCTGTGAAAAAGTCACCATGGCCGTGCCGCCACCCCCCTCGTCGACATATGGAATCCCCCATGATCCCCTGCCGGTCTTCCTCGGAACGGTAAACCATTCCCAGCGGGCATAGTTATAACCCGGAGCCGTAAGGTCGGACTGTTTGTATCCATCTTTGGAACGATAATAGTACTGGGCAACCAAAAACTCTTCCTGGCTGAACTCTCCCGGCTCGAACGCGACAGCGGAACCACAGAGCTCGGGATGAGCCGTGAGGGTGGCCTGAATAAGGGACGCTATTTCGGCCTCGTTCGCAGGCCTTAGAGTTTCAACCGCGACCGCTATCTCCTCCGCTATCATCTCGGCCGCCTTGATGTTGGCGTTGAGCTTCCAAGCGTATGATTTTTGCATATTTTTGGCACTTTCCCCAACCTGACTTACCAGAAGCCCCTTCATGGTCATGATCCCGATCGCTATCAGGAAGCTTATCACGAAGGCGGAAAGGAGAAGCACCGACACCAAAAGCTGATCTCTTATTTTCATAGTGACGGGATACTATTACATGGCAGGAGATTACACAAGAATTCATCTGATGAAACGGAGGATGTAGTGATGGCGCGTGGAAAAAATTTCTACCTGGCGCCTATTCTGAAAAATACACTGCTGGCATGGTCTGATTCCCCATCGAATGAGCCCTTCGGGAATATGTATGCCCCAACCCCAGCCCAGGCAGCGCACGTTTTATCGAGGCAGGCGCCCAGTTCCACACCAACGCCGGAACTCGGCACGACTCCGTGAAGCAGTCGGCTTAAATTGAGGTTTTGAGGATAGAAACGCACGCTCAGGCCGTTTGCCGCTTCTATCCCCACGAATGGCGAAATCGAAACTATGGAATCAGCTCTAAATGCGGCAAGCCTGTAATTATCAATCGACGCGTCGATGGTGCTTCCTCCGGTGAATCTCACCCCTCGGCCGACCTCCCTGGAACGCCATAGAAAGGAGAGAAAAAATTGAGTGGATGAATAGTCCATGGAAAGCCCGCGGTGGGTATCGAAAAATTCATGATTCGCGGCCACCCCTAGCTCGAGTGAGGCATCGCTATCCAGCTTCGAGTTTTTCAAGATTCCGTTATCCCAGATCAGACAACCACACGACAGGTATCTTGGATTGTAAGCCTTTATGACCCCGTTGGACTCATCAGCCATGCCAACCTCCGTTAAATTGCCATTCTCTATAATAATGCCAGCAAGACGCTTGCCAACAATCCAGCTGAGTCATATAAGGCGCACTAATTTACAAAAGTGTCAAGATGGATAGTCTTGATCACAGGGGGGGGGAAAGATGAGCGATCTGACTTCGTACAGATACTTGTTTGACGGAAATGATCCATACCACAGGTTGCTTGAACATCTGCATGCCGACGGGGTAACTGACGAAGAGATAGATCGGGGTTTCTGCCAGATCGATTACTACAGGCCCGGCGAGTGGGGACCGGTCGAAGGGGCGCAGGACTTCAGGATAGATAAGCGCGAGGTTTTGGAATACGCTGCGGCAAACTGGAAAAAATACGCCCCCGTCATAGAAAAAACTCTCGGGATGAAAACGTACTGGTCCCTGGAGACCTTTCACATCGACCCGAAAACCGCAGAAGAGAGGGAGGTATCACTCAGCGACAAACACCTATGGAATGAGCGCCTTACCGAGGCAATCTCTATAATAGAATCCGATTTGCAGCGACTTGGCATTGCCAAGGGCTCGGATGAATACCGCTTTAAATTCGCCGACGCCTTAAACACTATCTTCCGATTCCCCAACAAGAATATGATGGAGCGCTTTGAGAAAAAACAGATAGAAGATTTTAAAAAGCAGCTTAAATTCGACGACCTCGGAATGCCGACCCTTTGCGCCTTCCTTTTGGAAAATGGGGGCTATGGTGAAAGACCCGCACCTGACAACAGCTACCAAAGTTCCATACGTTCCTGTCAGATTCAATTAGTTTGCATTACGGGAATCTTTCTCCTCTATAACATGATGGATACAGCCGGCCTCGAACCGATCTTTGTCGAACTCACGGGCATGAGGAAAGACCGTCTGATATGCAATGAGACCTATATCACAAGGACAGGGATCGCGCTAAAAAGCTCTGCCGGAGATTGGAAGGTGTTCGATCCCATCATGGGAAGGGACAATCCTGAAAGAGAGATCTTCTATCCACTTAGCCATAGGCAGGCCCTTGAGAATACAAACAACATGGGCGACCTTGCGAAAAAGATAGTCAAAACCGAAGACCCGTTCAATAAAACTGTCCTAGCAGAAACCGAGACCAGCGCCGATGGCATAAAGTCCATGTTCTATATTTTCAGAAACATCCTCGCCATCAAGGATGATAGTGATGATGGGAAAAAAGCCCTGGCAAGAACCTTGAGTTCGGACCCTAAAAAACACCATCCGATTTTTTACCCTATAATTTTGATGGCAACATCCAAAGACGACGTATCCGCTATGGAGTCAATGAAAAAGCTGGAGGGACATACCGGCATCCCCGATAACGCGTTTCTAAGCTATGTCTACATGATAAGTTCTTCGTTTTCTAAACTCCCGGAGGATGTCATAAGAACCCATCTCGACAGACTCATCGATGCCGATCCATCATGCAACTCGGCCTACGACGCATATCTCGATGCGGATTACGAAGGAACCATAACACTGGATACCGCAACAAAGGAAGATTACTATAAAAAGGCATTGAATGGCGTCCCTTCTTCAGACAGTTTATATTTGAAGCTTCAGTTCCGCAGAGCTGAGCACTATCAGGACTCTGGTCGCACGGAAGAAGCCAAGGAAATACTTCTCTCCATTCTCAGGGCAGACAAAAATGATCTTTGCTGGAAAGGGAATGCTTGCCTTCTTTGGGCATTTATCGAGGCATCCGATGGAAACGGTGGAATCAGGCAGCTCAAAGAATTGATGGAATTCATTGAAAAGAAACGCCCGGGCTTGGATGATCTGAAAGATATGGAGGCCGTGTTAAAATATGCCGTAAAGCTCTCCTCGAACGAAAGATATTCCAAGGTAATAAATGAAAATCCTGAATTCCGCTTGGAATTTATGAATACGTTAGCCCTTCTTTCGAGGTTCTTTCTTAAATACGGAAAACCGGAACGGGCTCTTCCCGGAGTGGAAAAAGCCATAACGATCAGCGACGATTTAGACTGGTTGGCGCACATGATAGTCAAACACGAGATATTGCTTCAGCAGGGCAAAATTGCGGAGGCAAAGGCTCTCTGGACCGAAATCGACCACATGATGTTCGAGGAGTGAATATGATTACTACAAGAATAGAAAATGCGGCCGTAGGCGCTTTGCTGGACACGATGATCAAAGACGGCATCAAGAAAACCGAAATCGATCTCGATGGGGACGGAAGCATCTCCAATTTTGAAATCATGGAAACCGCGCTAAGATATCCCCAGAAATATCATCGCCAGATAAGCTCCATAGCTGGCAGATCCATCCCATGGCTTTTGGACGACTATGACCCATCCACAATCGCCGACAAAAAAATAAGAGAAGACGCCGATGCCTTTATGGCAAAGGTGAAGGCCAGGTTGACGCAACAAGGTCTGAAACCTTCCGATGATCTGTACAAAACCTCGCTTGCCAACGCCATCTATGCCTATGTGTACACACCGACTAAGGAACAGTTCGAAAAAGCATACGGCGAAGACAGAGGCGGTTACAATCTGTTCCGCGATGAATTTTACTACATGGGCATGCCTACGATCTACGACGACATGATCACGAGTGGAGGCCTCGGTCTTCCCATCGTCCCCATAGATGCCGAGCTGGAAGCGACCGCATTGGAGACCATACAGAAAGGCAGAGGACTCTGCACGGAGCGAAGCAAGGTAATATTCGCCCTCTTCGAACGAGCAGGACTCAATCCGGTATTTGCTCGCATGACCGGAAGAGATGTCGAAAAGAGCACGTTGGATCACTTCAGTGCTTTGGGGACCCCCATTGAACCTCCGTATAGCGAAAGAGATTATACCGAGGGTCACATCATCGTAGGTATACCGACAGGCCGGAAGATGCTCTACTTCGAGCCCAACGTACCTAGTCACATGGGCGACATGTTCGATGACTACGCAAAGAATATAAGCCTGACCGAAATGTTACAAGTCGAAATGGGCAATCTGATTCAAAACTATATTGAAGCAAAAGATATGGATTCTGCCAGAAGGATGGTTGATGGCGGGCTTTTGTTGGGGGACACATGGTCAAGTGGAAATATGATTTTTTATAAACACATGCTCGACGCAATCGCATCAAGCCAGTACGAACCACTGGAGGAACAGCTCGTCGAAGTTCTGGCGAAAAATCCGTATATGTTTCCTGCGAGGGCTATGTATTGCCAACATCTCCTGCAGCAATCGAGACTCAATGAAGCTGAGGAATGCCTAAATGAGATGCCTCAGGATTCCATACAGAGGTTGATTATGGGCGCTGCACTGGCAAGCCAAAGGGGGAATTACGAGGGAGAAAGGGAAATCCTCAGAAAAATATACACAGGCGGCGCAGATGGAAAGGGCATGATTCTTCAACATATCGCTTCATCCTACTTCAAAGAAGGAAAGACCGGCGAAGCGCTGGAATCTCTGGAACTAGCTATAACTGAAGACCCCAACGAACTCTCGACCTATGACATCCTGTTCAACCTGTACTTGAGTGAAGGCCAGAAAGATAAGACAATAGAGTTTCTCAGGCGTTATACATCGGCAAACCCTTTTAATCTGTACATCATGAACACAGGAATTAATCTATACGCGGATTCCGGGCGTAAAGATGAGGCGGAGCAATATCTCAAACGCTACCTGCTTGTTTCCGCGCTGACGGTAAAAACGATATCACTCGAAGATACCAAAAATCTGATCGCACTCGCAAAACGCTTCGATATGTGGGAATACCTCCTCAAATGCCTTGATATCTTGGCCGATAGAAACGGCAATTCCCTGCCTTTGGCATATGCAAGAACGGTCGTCGTCGGTAAAACAAAGTACGGGCCGGATCAAATGGATTTAACTTTTACATCGCTTATAAAATTGGCTTATGTCGAGCTGATCAAAAACCATCGGGGTTCGGCAGTAAAAGAGAACGGCGAAAATACCGAAAACGCCTACGTGCACCGCGATTTATATTGGGATCTGGCCGAGCTGCCGCAGAAAAAGGAACATTGGTCGCTTCTTCGCGATCTCTGCCTCTCGGTGAAAATGCCCGAATATAATTTCTTGGCCCTTCATGCAGCATGGGCGAGCCGCAACAAAGAGCTTATCACGACTGCACTCGCATTCTACGATAGAACATTCGATCTTAGCAAAGGCAGTCCTACCGATTTCATGTACGAACCGCTGGAGCTCCTGATGAAGACGGTCGAAAAACTCCCCAAGGAGATGCTCGCAGACAAGGAATTCGGGAGAAGAATGAAATCTTTCGTCAAATTCTTCATCCGAGTCTGCGAAGTAAACGATCGGGCTGATTCAGCCGAAGGGGCGGAAGCATTTTTAAAAATTTTCTGACCCGGACGATACCGATAAGAGCGCAGATGAAAATGCTATAAAACCCGCGGGAATCGGGCAAGGCGCGCTTTGGTCCATTCGTCCAAAACCTTACAAATCATTAAGATTAAGAAGAAGAAGGTACTAAGCGGAATCCCCGTTCCGACCGCTCACCAGTCACGGTTGTTACGGGATCCCCGATTAAAGCACTCGGGGATGACAACCTTCTCGTCATTCGGGGATGACGACCTTCTCACCATTCGGGGATGACACCATGAATGTCATTCCCGCGGCACTAAGCCGCCGCTACTGCGGGGCAAACGGAAATCCATTGCCGACAGTTCAGCAGCCGCTAAATCCAGGCAACTTATTGTAATTATTATATATTTTTCTAGCAACTCTTACCCTCTCTCCAGCCGACAATACAAATAGGAGGGGGCATAGCATGAGCCTATCCGTTCGTAAGATCGATACAAGAAAATCGCTCGAAGCCTTGGACCCTAGGAGTTCAAGCGGAGATAGGTTGGATGTCGAAGAACTCGACAGTTCCCTCGTCCCTCCCCGACAGTTTGTCCCGAAAGGGGATGCGGGGAGGGTTTCTACTCATCCGCTGAGCGACAAGGATAAGGTATTGAGAAAGCTGGCTGATTCCATGGCCGCCGCGCCCAACTCCGTTGAAAATGACGGTTTGCCTAACGCCGACGGGGTGGCGCAGCAGCTCCCCGATAATGCCGAACTATTTGCGCACGCGCAGTCAAGGTTGAAAGAGCTCGGATTTTCTCTCTCCACCATCAGCGCAGAGGATCTCCAAAAAATCGATAGAAATCTCCTGCGCGTCATCGCCTCTTCTAAAGAGGTGGGAAGGGTCCTTGGAACGATCAAAAAACACCATCCGGGCGTAGGAACCCTCTCTTTCTCCGACCTTGAAAGGATTGCAATGGTGGACGGCAATGTCGATGCTACGTCATGGCTCGAGGAATTCGCGGCCCTCATTCCTGATGGCAACAAGTTGGGGGAGTCCGGGATTGGTTACAGTGTATCGGATGATGTACCGTTTGATCTCGTTGTGAAGATTGCGGGGACAAGAGACGGAAAGAAGGTGCTTGAGTTTTTCAAGGAATATCGGGCACTGGCCAGCTTCAAGCTTCTAAAAGTGATTTTAGACAAGGGTTACAGTAGATCCATCGCGCCGCTGAACAAGTTCGTGAAGGGTGAATATTACAGGATCATGCTCAGAGAGTTCAGGGTGACGTCCATTAAACCTGACGATGTAGTATATACAGCATTTCCCTCATCATCGTCATGGACATGGAGCTATACATTTGAGCAGGAGTTCATAGAGGGCGTAAAAAAGATCCTGTCGGCGAGCGACCAACTCGGTGACTTCAGAAAGCCAAACACCGTACACGATCTTTACGGAATATATTGTATATCGCAGGGCCTTTTCAGGAAATTTTCTAAACTCCCCGCCGACATACTAAAGATCTACTCGGAATATAATGGCGCCTTTGCAGATTCAACCACCATTGTTGATTTAAATGGGAATAAAATCACGATCAACAGTTTTATATATGCCATAGCCGCCATGCTTAATGAGGATGAAAAACTACCGGAGATGTTCGCTAGAAGTCTTAGGCATCTTGGCATGAATTTGCCCCAAAACAATAGTGATCATAATGGTATGCTCGTCTTGCTGTCAGCGTCGCTCAAATCGTACGAGCAGACAGGGGTCGTAGCAAGCGAAGAATTCGCGCAATGGTACAACTCCGCTTCCGACGATGGCATACTGCCGAAACCGAAATGGCACAGTATAAAGTCGGACATGGCATGCCTTGTGAAGATATTCCGAAATAAAGATGCCTTCGAAAAGCTTTCTCAACTCGGGATACAATTCGAATATCTCCATCTGAGTGAAATTTTTGAAAGCGACATACTGGTCAACCTCTTAAAGGACGACACATCCATTCGAAGGATAGTTGATGTGATGAACAAAAAGGATGTTTTCTCTCCGCAACTTTTTATCAGATATATGAAGTTCGTTGCGCTCGGAGGAGATCTTACCACTTTGGATTCCGTTGCGAAGGCTGGGCTTGAGGTGGTATATGATAACCCCCTCTTGATGGTCCCGCTGAAGGAGAGAGAATATATCCTTCGCAGTCAGGTATTTGGGAGGTTCGCAGAATACGCGGTAAAAGAGTTGCTCCACGATGAGCGCGTTGACAAGGATGAGCGCGTTGACAAGGCAGACTTGATGTACCTTTCTGAGATATTTATCAGCGGCATCGGTGAAAAGGAGGATGTGGTCAGGCGTCTGAAAGAGGATGACCGAAGCGAATGGTCTGCGCTGGATGAGAAAATAAGAGGTATCCTTGAAAGCGAAAAGTTCAGCAGCATAGTAGAGTCATTAGTGTCAAAATTTAAAGTTCGAAACAGCGAACTTCTGGCAAGCGCCCTCTATCTTTATCAGAGCGGTGTCCCTATGGATGATATCTATAAGATATCGGATCAATTGGGCAGGGAGGTCAAATTAAATGACATCGGCCTCCTTGTCGCCATAGCACAGGACGAGGAGCTGGGGCGCCTTGTGGGAGATAGAAAGGCGCTTGTCTCCAAAGTGAAGAGTGCGATGGTGGGAAATCCCGCGGTCCTTAGAAGCTACGAAAAAACACCATACTACAATGAGCGTCCGGATATCGATAATTTCGATAACGCATTCCTCATCAGGGCCTATATCATGTTGAGGATGATGGCGGATGACGCAGTTCTAAGCGAGGTCGATACAATGGTCGAAAGGGATATACTAGATACCAGGACGGAGCATGGAGGTGTCATCATATACGACCCGCAGCGCAGGCGTTTTCTCTTCAAGGATATCACCTCCACTTCCTTCTCTGATGGCTCCTATTTGAAATCTCGCCATGATCCGACGGGGATGGTATTTATTTTCCACTTTCACGCATTAAGCGACGACCAGAGAGAGTTTGCCGGACCCAGTTGGGGGACAATCTGGTCAGACGGCGCAGACGACCTTTCTTCGTCGCGGAGGGGGGGGCAGACGGAATTAGTGGTAACCCCTTGCGGGCGGGAGAAGGAGAAACTCATCCTAAACTTTGACATATACGAAGGTTCTTCGAATGACATATACGAAGGTTCTTCGAATGGGGATAAGGTCCTCGACCTTGGCACCAGAAAGGCCTCCGCCAAGTAATTGCCTGCCTTGACTACAATGCGAACAACCGATGCACGCATGTCGAAGGGAGGCGCCGGACTTTCGCCTCCGTAAAGGCAGGAATCTCACCCTCAAAACTCCTCGGCCGGAACTAAATTTTAGCTTGTTTTACAGCCGGGGTATCACTATACACCCTCCCTAAACTTTACAAGGAATCGGAGAATTTCGATGGGTCACAACAATAAATGCTGTCCCGGCAAGGCCAAATATCTCTCCGGCAAGAGGATTTTGCCGGAGGCGATCTCGAAAAACAGCAGCATAGTAAGCGTCATCGACAATCTCGACGCCTACAATGGCGGCAGGTTACGCGCCGCATGCCATCTGATGCGCGACAGGTATTCCAAGGATGAAGTCACGGTGGGTCTTAGCCTCGCCGGGGCGCTAACGCCGGCAGGGCTCGGGCCATCTGCTGTAATTCCGCTCATGAACCACGGCTTCGTTGACTGGATATCCGCAACCGGCGCTAACATGTACCACGACATACACTACGCCTTCAACCTCCCCCTCTTCCGCGGCAGCCATAACGTTAACGATGCCGACCTGAGGGACAAGGGGGTGACTAGAATCTATGACATCCTTTTCGATTACGAAGACATCCTGATGGAGACCGATCGCAAACTCCGCGAAATACTCGTCCGCCCTGAATTTCAAAAAGAGATGGGGACGCGTGAATTCTACCACCACCTCGGAAAGGTGTTGGACGAGTGCGAACGCAAAAATAATACCGGTCAGGTCAGCATAGTTGCGGCGGCCTACAGAAACGGCATACCGGTATTCACGTCATCGCCCGGCGACTCCACAATCGGCATGAACGTCGCCGGCGTCGAGCTGCTCGCCGAGGCATCCGGTCTCACTGATCACTTTAAATTGAAGATCAACCCCAGCATCGACGTCAACGACTCCACCGCCATCATCCTCAATGCGAAACAGTATGAAAAGGGAAAGACCGGCGTAATCCTTGTCGGCGGAGGAAGCCCGAAGAATTTCATGCTGCAGACAGAACCGCAGATCCAGGAAGTTCTCATGATACCTGAGGCCGGGCAGGACTACGACATCAACATAACCGACGCGCGCCCCGATACCGGCGGTCTTTCTGGCGCTCCGCCATCGGAAGCGGCGAGTTGGGGAAAGATCGATCCAACTCAGCTCGATGAAACCGTCACGGCGTATTTGGATGTGACCCTCGCCTTCCCTCTTCTCGTGGCCTACACGATTCAAACCACCTCGCCCAAGAAGTTGAAGCGGCTCTACGACCGCGGCGACGAGTTAAGGCAAAAGCTCATCAAGTCATATCTTGAGAACAACAAAGAGGTCGAACATTTGAGAGGCCTCATTAAAAAACTCGGCGAATAGATCTTTGCCTCACACGGAGGAATAAAAAGATGAAAGAAAATCTGCAAAAGCTCGCGGACGAACACGGAACGCCGCTCTTCATCATCGATCACGAAAAGATCCGCCAGAGCTACAGGAACTTCAAGAAGCACCTCCCCAGGGTGCAGGCCTACTACGCGGTAAAGGCAAATTCCAATCAGGAGATAATCAAGACGCTCTTTCATGAAGGAGCCAGCTTTGACGTGGCATCGTACAACGAGTTCATGCAGGTTTACGAGTACATCAATTCTTTAGATGAAAAGGATAAAGATTTCTATGTCTGGGACAAGATCATCTTCTCGAACACTATAAAGGACATCCCGACGCTGAAGAAGATCAAACACTACAAGCCGCTGATGACCTACGACAATCGCGACGAGCTTATGAAGATCCGCGAATACTGCAACACAGCCGGCGTAGTGCTGAGGTTAAGAGTTCCGGATATCGGTTCTCAGGTCGAGATGGGCTCCAAGTTCGGCGCCGATCCATCGGAGTCGGCATCGCTCATCAAAGAGGCATTCGATCTGGGGCTCGTTGTAGAGGGGCTTAGTTTTCACGTGGGCAGCCAGTGTCTGAACTTCGACAACTACATCGCCGCACTTGAGATTTCCGCTAAGCTGATGAACGATTCCAGAAACAAGGGCTACCATTTGAAAATCCTGGATCTCGGCGGCGGTTTTCCTGCGGCATACGACGCACAGGTCCCGCACTTCGAAAAACTAGCCGAGATAATCAACTCGGAGTGCGACAGGCTCTTTCCAAAGGATGTCGAAATCATAGCAGAACCGGGGCGATTCATGGTCGGCACCGCTGCGACTCTCGTTTCGGAAATCATCGGCAAGGCCAGGCGCGACGGCAAGGTCTTCTACCATATAAACGATGGCGTCTATCATACCTTTTCCGGAGTGGTGTTCGACCACTGGGTTCCGAATTTCAAAGCCTTCCGCGAAGGACCGGAAGAACTCTGCGCGGTGGTAGGACCCACCTGCGACAGCTTCGACAAGGTCTCGCTGGCAGAGCAGCTTCCATCCGATCTGAAGATCGGAGAACGCCTCTATACCGAGAACATCGGTGCCTACAGCATCGCCTCTTCAACCCGTTTCAACGGCATGGACGGAGCGAAGATAGTGCACATAAACAGACTCTAACACTTTGTGAAAGACCATGAAAAAACATCCTAAAATATTGGATTAGGTTTTATCCTTACCAACACCGCGTGATCCCGCAACAACCGTGACTGGGAAAAAACAAAAGTCCCCCTCTTCGCAAGGGGGACTTTTCATTGAGTCATAGTTCAAATGAAATCATTTCTTCGAGGCTACTTCCGCGCCATAGCGCCCGGCTGATCCCAGCACGTTGCGGTTTTTCTCCTTATACATCTCGATCAGCGCTGCGCGGGCGGGGCCCAAATACTTGCGCGGATCGAATTCCGCAGGGTTTTCAACAAAACATTTGCGGATAGCAGCGGTCATCACGAGCCTGCCGTCGGAATCGATGTTGATCTTGCAAACTGCAGATTTCGCCGCCTGTCGAAGCTGTTCCTCCGGAATTCCAATAGAATCCTTGAGAGCTCCACCAAACTTGTTGATAGTTTCCACGGCTTCCTTCGGAACGCTGGAAGAGCCGTGAAGCACGATGGAAAAACCGGGAATCTGTTTTTCTATCGCAGACAGTATATCGAAGCGAAGGGGCGGCGGAATCAAGGTGCCATCGGCAGCTCGAGTACACTGAGCCGGCTTGAATTTGTTCGCGCCATGAGAAGTACCGATGGAAATAGCGAGCGAATCGACGCCGGTCTTGCTGACAAAATCGACGACCTCTTCCGGCTGCGTATAGGTAGAATGCTCTGCAACGACATCATCCTCGATGCCGGCAAGCACGCCAAGCTCACCTTCGACCGTCACATCGTGCTTATGAGCATACTCGACAACCTGCCTGGTCAGCTCCACATTCTTGTCGTAGGGATGATGCGATCCGTCTATCATAACGGATGAGAAACCGGTATCGATGCAGGATTTGCAAAGTTCGAAGGTATCGCCATGGTCGAGGTGGAGCACGATCGGAATCTGTTTGTCGCAGCCGAAAGACTTTTCCATCTCGCGCGCCATCTGAACCGCACCCTGCGCCATATAGCGAAGCAGCGTCTGATTGGCGTATTTACGGGCACCGCTGGAGACCTGAAGGATCACCGGCGAACGCGTCTCTACGCAGGCGGTGATTATAGCCTGCAGCTGTTCCATATTGTTGAAATTGTAGGCAGGGACCGCGAAGCCCTCTTTGAGCGCCCTTTCAAAGATTTCGCGAGAATTCACCAGGCCGAGCTCCTTGTAAGAAACCATAAACGATCCTCCCTTTCGCAAAAGTTGTCAGGGCCGATAACGCCCGAATAATGAGCCGTCTCGATATTAGGAAGAGATCGTTTTAACAAGCCAAAAATATTCCTCGGCTCAAAATATTAAAATTATTGGTATTATTGACCGCTTGAATTATTCAAAGTGACGACAGAGGCTCTTCCAGAACCTCGTCATTAGATTTGTATTCTGATCTGGCCTATGTTTCTCATGCCCGCGTCGGGTTGAAATTTAAAATTCGATATAATTACAATCGGAAAAGGAGAGCAAAAATGTCCGAATTCATTCAAAACGCAAGGATTCATGAACGAGCTCCAGTTTGCATTCTAAATTTTCACTTCGAATCATCAACGTTTAGTTTCGCGCAAAAAGAAAACCCCCGATTCTTTCGAACCGGGGATTTCAGATTTTGAGATATCAGCCAGCGTTAAGCGGTACGGACGTTTGAAGCCTGCAACCCCTTCGGACCTTTTGTAACTTCAAACTCGACTGCCTGCCCCTCTTTCAGGGATTTGAAGCCTTCGCCCTGAATAGCGGAGAAGTGCACGAAGAGATCTTCGCCACCATCCTCGGGAGTGATAAAACCGAAACCCTTCTCGTCCCTGAACCACTTCACTGTTCCTCTTGCCATACAATACCATTCCTTTCTGTTGCCGTCGCCGGAAGCCGGAAGCGCAAAACCGAATATCGATCTCTCACGGTATGCGGCAAACCGTAATATTACGGTGTTCCCTGCGCTTCAAACGATCGATCATTGTAGCGCGAGCTTGTATATGAATTGAGAGAAGGATGGAAGCAAAATTTTCCGTCAGGAGCATGGAGTCCACATCCCGAGCCAAGGACGGACTGGGGATCTTCATATAAAATATTTATATAACAACTACTTACAATCCTGCGCCGAAACTTACACCTCACACCTTTCCCCTTGTCTCATTTCCCTTCTGGATGTAATTAGTGACGCATGAACTTCACAAAATTCCTGAGGGAAGAATGGGTGCAGGCGCTAGGCTGCACCGAACCGGCATCGATCGCCTTCGCGGGGATGACCGCGGCAAAACACCTGCAGGGCGAGCCATCATCCATCAAACTCATCGTCGATCCGAAGATGTACAAAAACTGCTATGCCGCAGGAATACCTCACAGCGGCCATAAAACCGGCATCACATGGGCGGCCGCCATAGGTGCTTTTCTAAAGAATTACGAAGACGGCCTCATCTGCTTCAGGGGAATCGACGACAAAGTTCTGAAGAAGGCGGCATCGCTTGTAAAATCGAACTCCGTAAAAATACAAATAGACCGGAAGAAAAAAGACCTTCATATCGACTTCACAGTATTTTCTGAAAATGGAAAAAACGCGCGGGCCGTTATAGAAAAAACACACACAAATCTGAGATCGATCCACTCGTCCGGCAAAAAGGTATTTTCCGGAAAACCCGTCAAATGCAAAACTTCCAATGCTGGCGCCAGAAAGTGGGCTGAAACGCTTTCGCCTAAAAAGATAATCCGGCTGGCAAAGGGGATCTCTCAAAGCGACCGAGCCATCCTTCGCAATGGCGCGGAGATGAATCTCAGGATCGCAAAACACGGCCTCTCTCTATTTCCAAAATCTTTTTTTGAACTATTCAGAGGAGAGGCCCTAACTGGAATATCGAGCATCGTCTGCGCAGGAGTCTATGCGAGGATGTGGGGTGAGGATTATCCCGTCATGTCGATATCGGGATCAGGCAACAAAGGGATCGTATCCACGGTACCGATCCTGCTTCTGGAAGAGAAATGGAAGGTCCCCCCGCGCGTGATAGAAGAGGGGCTGGCCATATCGCTTCTGTTCACATCCAAAACCACCTCTAGCCTGGGAACCCTGTCGGCCGTCTGCGGCTGTTCAAACGCAGCCGGAATAGGGCTGGCATGCGCCATGGTCTATATAAAAGGCGGCTCTGAAAAGGAGATCTCATTCGCCATCAACAACATGGTCGGCAACATAACCGGAATGATCTGCGACGGCGCAAAGATAGGTTGCGCGCTAAAAACCATGACCAGCGTCGACGCTGCATTCAGAGCGGCAACCCTCGCCTTGAGCGGAATAGGAATTCCTGAAGAGGACGGAATAGTCGGAGGTGATGGAACTGCATCTCTGGTCAACATGGGGCGCATCGCTATCAATGGGATGATCAGCGCCGACAAAGAGATCCTGAAAATCATGGAGTCGAAAAGAGAAAGAAGAAAGAAAAAATAAAAACGGCATAGAGCATCAACAGCACCGGAAGATTTGACAATATCAGCCAGAGACGTATAGATACCTGCTCTAAACAACGGAGCCTAAAAATGAACATCCAAAACGCACTTCTCGGTTCAACAAGCATTCGCAGGACGCTCGTCATGTCGGCAGCAAGCCTCGCATTTGCCGTGCTGCTGGGTTTTTCCGCCCTAGTCAGAATCCCGCTCCCGGGGACCCCTGTTCCATTCACGCTTCAGACATTCGTTCTGCTCGCAGGGGCTGGAATCCTCGGACGTTTCTACGCGCTCGAGATGGTGGGGTGGTATCTGGTCCTGGGAATCGCTGGCGCACCGTTCTTTGCCGGAGAAAGCGGCCTGGCCCATCTCATGGGGCCCTCTGGAGGATATCTTCTGGGGTTTGCCATCGCCGCTGGAATAGTCGGTTTCGCTCCGGCAAAAAAGGCTACTCCGGTCGTCAGGGCCGCCATCTATATCGCAGCGACTCTGTCCATATACATAGCAGGAGTGACCCATCTAAAACTCGCATCAGGATCCGGCTGGCAGATGGCGATCGCAATGGGCGCATATCCATTCATGGCCGGGGACATAGTCAAGGCTATCGCAGCTTCGATCGGGGCTTCCAAGGTCAGCAGGTTATTGCAGTAGAAGCAGCGCCCTAAATTTCAGATTTTATTTAAAAACAGCCAAGAGAACGCCTGCGGCGATCGCCGTGCCTATAACTCCGGCGACGTTGGGCCCCATCGCGTGCATGAGGAGATAATTGGTCGGGTTGGCGCGCTGTCCCTCGACAGCCGCGACACGCGCAGACATGGGAACAGCGGAGACTCCCGCAGCGCCTATCAACGGATTGACTTTCCCCCCTGTAAACTTGCACATTATTTTCCCGAATATAACTCCTCCAGCCGTTGAAAGTGCGAAAGCAACAAGCCCAAGCACTATAATGCCGAGGGTCTCAACTCTTAGAAATCTCTCTGCAGAAAGCTTGGTGGAGACGCCGAGCCCCAGTACGATGGTTACCAGGTTTATCATCTCATTCTGAGCCGTCTTGGAGAGCCTCTCCACGACGCCCGACTCGCGCAGCAGATTTCCAAACGCGAGCAACCCCATAAGGGGAGCCGCCGTAGGAAGCAGGAGTATACATGAGAACAATATGATGAGAGGGAAAATTATCTTTTCGGCACGCGAAACCGGGCGAAGCTGCTCCATCACGACCATGCGCTCCTTCTCGCTCGTCAGCAGTCGCATTATCGGCGGCTGAATCAGCGGGACGAGCGCCATATATGAATACGCCGCCACCGCTATCGCTCCCATCAAATTCGGCGAAAGTTGGCTGGATAGAAATATCGAGGTCGGCCCGTCCGCCCCGCCGATAATACCTATGGAACACGCATCCTGTAATGAAAAATTAAATCCTGCGTATTTGGTCAGAAGAAGCGCCCCGATAAGCGCCCCGAAGACTCCTATCTGAGCGGCTGCCCCCAAAAGAGCGGTCTTGGGATTCGCGATAAGGGGGCCGAAATCCGTCAGCGCGCCGATACCAAGAAAAATCAGCAAAGGACAGACCTCGGTGGCAATACCGATATCGAAGAAATATTTGAGCAACCCGCCTTCCTGTGCGATTCCCCCCATGGGTATGTTGGTAAGTATCGTCCCAAACCCTATCGGCAAAAGAAGCAGGGGCTCGAATTTTTTTACTATCGCAAGATACAGGAGGAGGCATCCCACCGCTATCATTACGAGCTTCATCCAGCCGGATGCAGTTGGATAATCTTCTACGACCTGTGGGATGAGCATGCTCGCCGGCTCCGGATCGCCGACCTTTCTGTATATGAACTGATATATTCCGGTGCTCTTGTAGAGCCTCTCGATCACCGTCCATGTGTCGAATGAGCTTTTCGATGACGCCTCTTGCGCCGTAGATGCAACGGTTTCGGAATTTCCGAAATCCTCGGCCCACGAAAAACTCGGAACAGCCAAGAGAATGGAGAGAAACAGAAAGAAAACGACGGTTATCCTGGTATTCATATTTTTATCTCCGTATCGACTACGCGCAATTTATTTCCTGATCGAATAAAGCGGCTGACCTTGAGCAAAGTCCGCCCCTTCGGAAACAAAATATCTTTCGAAAACACCGGCCTCAGCAGCCTTTATTTCAGTCTCCATCTTCATCGCCTCGATCACCAGCACGGTTTCCGCTACGGCGACTTTATCCCCCGCCCCCTTCAGAAAACGAAGGACTCGCCCGGCCAGCGGAGCATCGACAACCGTGACGCTGTCCTGTTCAACCACCCCTTCCGTGACGGCATGAGTATGGGTGGTAGGGGCAATTTCAATCACGCTCCCCTCCCCCTCCTCTACGACGACGCGATACGCAACACCATCCACCTTGACCTTGTAGATACCGGATCTCCCCTTCGGCTCTTGAGATAGAGCCGCCTTCTCGGTCGAGGGTCCTGAAGGCGCTTCACTTGAAGCAGGCTTGGCAGGTCCATTTTTACGAGCGTCAAAAAAATCGAGCGCTACCTTGGGAAAAAGCGCGTACGTAAGCACATCCTCTATGTTCTGCGCCTTTCCCTCTGTCTCCTTTGAAAGTTTTTCCATCTCGGGAGGAATCAAGTCGGCGGGTCGGCACACGATCGGCTCTTCATCCCCTATCGCCTTTTTTTGAATTTCAGGATCCACCGGAGCCGGCGTCCTTCCATAATAACCGCCGAGTATGGCTTTCGTCTCGGCCGTTATCGTCTTATAGCGCTCCCCCTGAAGCACGTTTAGCACGGCCTGCGTGCCGACTATCTGGGAAGTCGGCGTAACCAGAGGCGGATAACCGAGCTCCTTCCTGACGCGCGGGATTTCATTCATCACGTCGTTCATCCTGTCTATGGCGTTTTGCTGTTTGAGCTGGTTCTCGAGGTTGGAAAGCATGCCCCCAGGTATCTGACTGATCAGTATGCGCGTATCGGCCCCTGAAAAAGAACTTTCGAACGCGGAATAGCTCTTGCGCGTCTTTCGAAAATGGTCGGCAATTTCATTGAGCAAATCAAGGCCAAGCCCGACGTCGTATCGGCTGCCTGAAAGCATAGCGACGAGCGTTTCAGTCGGAGGATGTGATGTGCCGAGGCTCAGCGAAGATATCGCCGTATCTATCATGTCGCACCCAGCAAGTATTGCCTCGTAAAGCGCTGTTGTAGCCATTCCCGTCGTGGCATGGCTGTGAAGCGACACTGGAATTCTCACTCTCTTCTTGAGAGCGGTAATCAGATCGCGCGCTGCAGCAGGGGTGATCAGCCCAGCCATATCCTTGATGCAAATCGAATCACATCCCATCGACTCCAGCTCGACGCCGAGCTCAACAAAGATCTCGTTAGTATGAACAGGGCTGGTGGTGTAGGAAATCGCCCCCTGCGCGTGCTTCCCTGCGGCTTTCACTGCGGTTATCGATCTGGAAAGGTTCCTGGTATCGTTTAGGGCGTCAAAGACACGGAAGACATCGACTCCGTTGGCTGCGGCCCGCTCGACAAATTTATCGACAACATCATCGGCGTAGTGGCGGTAGCCAAGCAGATTCTGTCCTCGCAACAGCATCTGCAAGCGCGTATTGGGCATCGCATCCTTGAGCTTTCTGATTCTCTCCCACGGGTCCTCACACAAAAATCTCACGCATGAATCGAAGGTCGCGCCACCCCAGCATTCGACCGACCAATATCCGACGCGATCCATCATCGACGCGATTGAAATCATGTCGTCTGTGCGCATTCGCGTGGCCAGAAGCGACTGGTGCGCATCCCTGAGCGCCACTTCCGTTATCCCAATTTTCTTTTTCGAAGACTCCATCTGCCACCTCTCTAGTGAAGCATGACTGTCATGAGCTATTTCCCTTTTCGAAATCTCGCAACCGCCGCGGATATCGCAGCAACAACGCCTGAGTTGTTTCTAGCCCCGCCAACGCCAGAGGGCGGGAGAGATGCTGCAGGAGCCGGTCCCTCGATCCGCCTGATGATCCAGGAGGATAGGTTGACCGCGCCAATTATAAATATCAAAATTACGAAAACTATAAGCATCCCGATTAACGTGATCGTAACGCCATCCATGATCATATAATCCTCCGACCCAATTAAACTCGGCCGCGCGGGCCTACCCTTAAAATCTCGCCAGCATGAAAACGATGAGAAACCCCTCCCAAGTCGCGAACCTCGATAGAACCATTTTTATAAAATTTCAACACCTTTCCATCTATCCTCTCCTTGCCCGTATCAATCGACACTTCCCGCCCGATCATAGACATCCTCTCCTCCCATCGGTTGAAAAATGAGTCTGCGCCGGATTTTAAAAAGTCGAAGTACAGCGATGCAAAATGCGATATCATCGGACTACATAGGGATTTAGGATCGAGCAGCCTTCCTTTCTCCGAATATATCGATGTCGCAGGGCGGTCTATCAAAGCAAGAGCCCCCTCTTTCTGCCTGACGTTCAACCCAAAGCTGGCGACTACGAATTCCAGTTTGTCGCTGTAAGAGGCCTCGGATAAAATGCCCGCGATCTTTCGCTCACCGACCATGACATCGTTGGGCCAGCGTATCGAACAGGCCAAATCAAATTCATCCAGATACTCGCAAATCGCAACCGATAAAACAGGAGTGAGAAGCGAGGCCTCTTGCAACGTTATAGACGGCTTGAGCAGAACAGATGCGAGAAGTGAGTCGCCAGCGGAAGATATCCACTTTCTCCCCAAGCGCCCGCGTCCATCGCTTTGGTGGTCTGCCGTTATAACTGTAAAATCCGACAGGAAAGCGCCATTTGCCATCGCGTAGATGTGGGTGGATGAAATTTCTTCGAAATGGATATATTTAACTGGCCTCGTACACAAACCCATTCAAATCTCCATCTGCTCGTGGAAATAATCCGACGGCTGAAGCACGGCCTTCTGAGCGACAAGCTTGATATCCCTCCACTTGCCACCTCTATATCGAGCGTAAACTACGAACGAAAATACTATGAATACGCACGTAAAAACTACCCATGCTGACTTGGGAGAGGCCCCGGAGAGATTGAGCATCAGGAACAACGATGCAACTATCACCCAGTGAACACCGACTGTAAGGCACATCGCCCAGAATGTGTCTCCCGCGCCTCTGAGCGCACTTATAAAAACTATTATGACTGCATTTACCATGACATAAAGCGAAGCGACCCTTATCATGAAGATGGCGAGCGGCGCAGCTTCGACAAATGTTCCGATATCACCAGCGGAGGGCCTGAAGACACCAACCAAGATATCAGGCAGCCCTACGAACAGGAGCAGTATTATAGCCGAATAGATCGATCCGAGCTTGAGCCCAGAAATAACCGAGGCGGCGGCAAGCTCAGGCCTGCCGGATCCCATCGCCCTGCCCACCAGACTCGTAACCCCAATACCTATTCCGATCAGTGGAATAAATGAAACCATGTCCCAGTTGAACATTATACTCACTGCCGTTGCTGTCATGGCGCTATGCGACTGAAACAACATCACGATGGCATTGAAGGCAAAAATCTTGAGAAACATCTCAAGTCCCGCGGGGTATCCGTAGCGCAAAAGTTTATACATGACCTCCCGATCGAACCTCGCCGATCCTGCTACCGAAAATTCCTTTCTATTATTTTTTCTGAAATACGCAGCTGCCAGAACGATCAAACCTAGGCAGCCGCCCAGAATTGTTCCGTATGCGGCCCCTGCGATCCCCATCGCAGGCAGACCCAGCTTCCCATAGATCAGAACGTAGTTAAAAAATATGTTGGCTACCATCGAAGCAAATGCAGCTATCATGACCACGCGCGTACGACCTATTCCGGAAAAAAATGAGGAGAGGCTCATGCGCAAAAGCCCGATGACAGATCCAAAGATTAGTATATTGAAATAGAGTTTCTGAGGAATGAGCTGCTCAAACGATATTCCGGATCGTTCGAAAAGAAAATGCGCAAATGGTCTGCAGAGAATTATCAGAGGATATCCAACTGCAATGATAAAAAGCGCTTGGGCGACAACTCTGGCACAAAAATTCTTTCGTCCGGCGCCCAGGTACTGCGCCACCAGAGCTGTGGAGTACCCTACGAGCCCTGTAAAGAAGGTGGATATCATGAAGGAGGCAATACCTCCTCCAAGCGCTGCGTTCATAATCTCGGGGCCAAGGCGCGACAGAAAAACCCTGTCGGTGAATGTCATGACTGTATCGCAGGCCATGGCGACGACCATCGGAATTGCGATGGCTATCATCTCTCTCATTCCGCCCGGTTTGTGTATTGTTCTAATCACGAGTCATCTTCTTGTATTTGATTCGATGGACGCTCTTGGCGGCATCACCGAGGCGACTAAGCCGGTCGGCCTCGTATTCTGCAAAATTTCCCTCGAACCATGTAACTTTGGAATCCCCTTCGAAAGCCAGTATATGGGTAGCGATACGATCCAAAAACCAGCGGTCGTGGCTTATCACGACTGCGCAACCGGCGTAATTCTCGAGAGCTACTTCCAATGCGCGCAGAGTGTGCACATCGAGGTCGTTTGTGGGCTCATCAAGAAGTAGAACGTTGCCTGCATCCTTGAGCGTCATCGCCAGATGCACGCGGTTTCTCTCGCCGCCGGAGAGGAGCGATATCTGTTTCTGTTGATCGGATCCGGAAAAGTTGAATCTCGCCACGTAGGCGCGCGACGGAACCTCCCTCTGGCCCAGCGTGATGACCTCCGAACCTCCGGAGATGCATTCCCACACGCTTCTGCTGTCGTCCGGTGAAAAACGGTCCTGATTCACGTACCCGAGCTTTACCGTATCACCGATCTTGAATGTCCCGGAGTCCGGTTTTTCCAAACCCATTATCATCCTGAACAGCGTTGTCTTTCCAGCCCCGTTCGGGCCGATGACACCTACGATTCCGCCCTGTGGAAGCAAGAAGTTCATATTCTCAAAAAGAAGGCGGTCGCCGTATGACTTCGACACTCCTCGCGCTTCTATCACCACTTCGCCAAGGCGAGGCCCGGGAGGAATGTAGATCTCGATTTCATCGTCAAGCCTGTTTCGATCCTGCTGGAGGAGATTTTCGTAATTTGTAATGCGGGCCTTTGATTTCGCGCGGCGCGCCGACGGAGACTGGCGTATCCATTCCAGCTCGCGCTCCAGCGTTTTAATGCGCTTCCTGTCCGCCTTCTCCTCGTTCGCCAGGCGATTTTCCTTCTGCTCCAACCATGAGGAATAATTCCCCTTCCAAGGTATTCCGTATCCGCGGTCGAGCTCCAGAATCCACCCCGCGACATTATCCAGAAAATATCTGTCATGCGTCACCGCGATCACGGTCCCCTTGTACTGCTGTAGATGGCGCTCGAGCCACCAGACCGATTCGGCATCGAGGTGGTTTGTCGGTTCGTCGAGGAGCAAGATATCAGGTTCCTGCAAAAGAAGGCGGCAAAGCGCTACACGTCGCTTTTCACCTCCCGATAGAGTCTCGATGAGCGCATCGTCCGGCGGACAGCGCAGTGAATCCATCGCCAGGGCGAGCCTGCTGTCAAGCTCCCACGCACCGGAGTTATCCAGCTTTTCCTGAACACGGGCCTGCCTGGCGAGAAGCTTTTCCATCTCCTCATCCGACATCGGATTGGCGAAGGAATTATTTATCTCTTCGAACTCCTTGAGCGCATCGACGATATCCTGAACCCCCTCCGAAACGATCTCCTTTACGGTCTTTTTCGGATCGAGATTGGGTTCCTGCTCGAGGAAGCCCACGCTGTAGTCGCTGGCGAAATAGATGTCGCCGCTGTAATCGCTGTCCAGACCGGCGATGATCCTGAGTAGCGAGCTCTTCCCAGACCCGTTCAATCCGAGGACCCCTATCTTGGCGCCATAATAAAAACCAAGCGAGATATCCCTCAAAACCTGTTTTTTCGGTGGATGCACCCTGCTCACCTTGTGCATGGAAAAAATTATCTTATGCTGTTCGTTTTCCTGGTTTGCCATAGGGCGGCACCATTAGTTAAGTCAGGCGATAAAAGCAACTCCCTTCTCGATTCTTTCCAATCTGAAATGGACCCCCGCAACAACCGTGACTGGCGACTCGTGACTGGTGAACGGCTGATCAAAGATCAGCGACAATGGACCATTGACCGAAAAAACAGAAGTTAGAAGCGAGAGGCTAGAAGCTAGAAAAAGCGGGAGATTAGAAATCCCACTTCTCACTTCTAAATTCTAGCTTCTTGGTTTATCGGAATTCCCATACGACTGTGCATTGATCTGTACATCTAAAGAGCTCAGAACCATTATTTAACGATCTATCCCTTTCGTCCGGATTATGTTACGGATTGTCAGCCCGGATTGTGGCTGGCACAAAATCAGCACATCAGATGTGATAGCAGCAGTACGGCCAAATCATTTTTGTCCATCTTCGGCAGGCGTATCTTTTTCCCATCACGGCTGATCATCACGGCAGAACTCTTTCTGCCCCCTATTGCAGATACCATGTTGGCAACTATCCAGTCACACCCCTTCCCGCAAAGTTTCGAAATTGCATTTTTTTCCATATTTTCAGTTTCCAGCGCAAAGCCGACCACCACCTGGCCGGATTTTTTATTTTTACAGACCTCAGCGAGAATGTCGGGGGTTTTCTTCAACTTCAGAGTGACTCTTGAAGAGCCTCCGTCTTTCTTTTTTATTTTTTTCTTCGAAATTTTCTCCGGCGAAAAATCGGCTACCGCCGCGCACATGATTATCAGATCGGATTTTGCAGCGTGTTTGGTGACTGCCGCCAGCATCTCTTTGGCCGAGATTACGTCTATCCTCCTGACGGATTTTGGAGTTTCAATCGATACTGGCCCCGCGATGAGCATCGCATCCATCCCAAGCCTTGCAGCTGCAGCTGCGATCGCAAAGCCCATCCTTCCGCTGGAATCGTTGGAGATGTAACGAACGGGGTCTATGTATTCCCGCGTCGGCCCTGCGGTGACGAGCATTTTTATTCTTTTTTTCATCTGAGAATTTCTTTTACTGCGTGGAGTATTTTCTCGAGATCGGGGAGCCTTCCCGATCCGGAATCGCCGCAGGCGAGCTCACCGCTCTCCGGTTCGATAAAGTTGTATCCGAACTCGCGAAGTCTTGTCACGTTTGACTGGGTTATCCTGTTTTCCCACATGTTGTTGTTCATCGATGGGGCGAAAAGTACAGGTGATTTCGTAGCGCATATCACCGTAGATAGCAGATCGTCGCATATGCCGCAGGCCGTCCTGGCGATTATGTCGGCGGTTGCCGGTGCTATCAGGATGATATCCGAGTCCCTGGCGAGAGATATATGATTCACCTTTTTTCCCCGCATCAGATCGAACATATCGGTATGCACGACGTTTCCGGATAGAGTCTGAAGCGTCAGCGGGGTGACGAATTTCGCGCCCGCCGACGTTAGAACGCAGTGAACGTCGAACCCGTCTTTCACCATCATGCGCACAAGTTCGCAGCACTTATAAGCGGCTATTCCGCCGCAGATGCCAAAAAGAATCCTTCCGCTCATATGAAGACTCCGCTTTACCTTTGCGACCGCTATGTTAGATGGGTGATAAAAAGTCAAGCGGAGGGTTTATGGAAAAAAATCTCACTGCCGAGGACAAATCCGTACTTCTTAAGCTTGCACGTGATGCCATCGTCAAGTTTGTCACCGAAGGGAAGAGAATCGGACTCCCCCCTGCAGAGGGGATTTTCGGGGAGATGCGCGGCGCCTTCGTTACTATTCACAAGAGAGGGATGCTTCGCGGCTGCATAGGCAACATGGTCGGAATCCGCCCTCTTGCTGAGACAATCCGAGAAATGGCCATAGCCGCCGCCACCGGCGATCCTAGATTCAATCGCCTCTCGGAAAGGGAGATTCCCGATATAGACATCGAGATATCCGTTCTCAGCACGCTTAAAAGGATATCGGATCTTTCCGAAATAGTTGTAGGTGAGCATGGCATACTCATGAAGCGAGGATATTCACAGGGAGTACTCCTGCCGCAGGTGGCCACGGAGTTTGGCTGGAATCGCGAGGAATTTCTCGAGAATACTTGCTATAAGGCGGGGTTGCCCGGCGACGCCTGGCGCGATCCTGAGACCGATATAGAGATATTTTCCGCCGATGTCTTCGGTGAAAAGGAACAGGGGCTGTGGCCTGAAACGCGTGAGAATGACGGCGCGTGAGATTCTCGTTCCCTTTTAATCGATAGAGAAAAAGAGGTTCATCCCCTTCGTGATACAGATGTACTCATTAGGAACGATATCCTCGTCTTCATCACAGTAAAGCAGAAGTTCTCCAGCCGGCTGTGCGATGTTGAACACGGAGCTCCATCCGTCACACCTTTTTCCGCTTCCACCCAATATGACAGCTGAGTCGATCAGTTCGAAGAGTTCCGCTTCGCTTAAACCGAGTTTGGCCGATATCAAAACCAATTCCAAAATAACCTTGTCGGTCTTTCCACCCTTTGGTTCGATCCTGAAAGCCTCCATCTTCCCTCCGTTATCCCTTCTTTTGACCGGGCATTGTCGGTTGCAATGGCAGCTTGAGTTGCGAATTGAGGTGTATTTTCCCCTTCCTGATGCAAAAAAGCAAAGGCCGGATGCGTCAAGATGAAAGCCTTTGCTTTAAGGGTGATTCGTAACTGCCTGAATAACCTCACAAGTAACCTCTGAAAAATCAGCAAATTCAGGGGGTCTCTAAAAGCTATGCGCTTGTCATCCCCGAATGACGAGAAGGTCGTCATCCCCGAGTGCTTTTATCGGGGATCCCGTAACGACCGTGACTGGTGAGTAGTGAGCGGTCGGAACGAGATTCCCGCTTACAGCATACGGGAATGACAGTGTGTTCGTCATCCCCGAATGGTGTAATCGGGGATCCCGTAACAACCGTGACTGGGAAAAACAGAAGCTAGAAGCGAGAGGCTAGAAGCTAGAAAAAGCGGGAAATTAGAAATCCCACTTCTCACTTCTAGATTCTAGTTCTTGATGTTTTGGTCGATGGTCAATCGTCCATGGTCAAAGTTACTGTTGCAGCTAGCTTTTCAGAGGTCACTTAATTAGTTTGAGACTCGTCGACTAGGGATTCTTCCGGAATTTCACAACCCAGCCAGCGCCTTGGAAAATCTGTTCATCCCCTCTTCGATATTTTTCATCGAGGTAGCATATGAAAATCTTATGTTCATTGGAGCCCCGAATGATGCACCGCTGACGGTGGCGATATGAGCATTTTTCAGAAGGTGCATTGCGAGATCATCCGATGTTTTTATCCCGTTCGATTTCCCAAGATAAGCGCTTATATCCGGAAAAAGATAGAATGCGCCCTGCGGTTTTTCGCAATGGAGGCGAGGAATCTCGATCATGCGGGAGAGCATGTAGTCGCGCCTCTTTTTAAACTCCTCCTTCATCCGTCCGATTTCATCCTGCGGCCCTTCGAGTGCCTCGACGCAGGCCATCTGAACGAACGGAGGAATGCCGGTGATCTGCTGGCCGGTCATGGTAATCATCTTTGCTATGATCTCCTTTGGGCCCGCGGCATATCCCATCCTCCACCCCGTCATGGCATAGGCCTTCGCGACGCCGTTTACGAGAATTGTCAGATCCTTGCATGCCGGCGCGGCGGCTGCGATCGATGTATGTGTGAAGTTGTCGTAGACCAGCTTTTCGTAAATCTCGTCAGAAATTATTACGATGCCGCGATCGGCCAGAAAATTCCCGATCTCCCGCAGCTCGGATTCCGCGTAGGCGTTGCCGGTGGGATTGGAAGGGGAGTTCAGTATGAAAGCGCGGGTCTTGTCGGTGATCGCCTGTTTGAGCATCGGCAAGGTTATCTTGTACGAGGTCTCAGGTCCGGTCTCGACTATGACGGGCTTGCCATCGGCAAGCTTTACCTGATCCGGGTAGGAGACCCAAAACGGCGCAGGTATCACGACCTCATCTCCTGGATCGAGTATCACCTGAAGCGCGTTGTAGATGGCGTGTTTACCGCCGCACGTGACCGCTATCTGCGAGGGGTCGTAGAAAAGGGAATTTTCCCTCTTGAGCTTGACAGCGATCGCATTCCTGAGTTCGGGAAGGCCGGCGCTTGGCGGATATTTTGTAAGCCCTTTTTCTATGGCGATGATGGAAGAGTTCGATATGTTTTGGGGAGTCGCGAAGTCGGGTTCGCCGGTGGCGAAGCTTATCACGTCTATTCCTTCGTCGCGCATCTTCTTGGCCTCGCTGGACATCGCCAGCGTCGCCGACTGCCCCATATGCTGTGCGCGTTTGGATATTTTGATAGCCATGGCATCAACTTCCTTTCCGAAGGAGTTTCTCCTTCAACCGCCTTGCAACCAGTGGATGAATCATTCCGCAGCCGCTTCCGCCGAATCTGATAACCTCTTTTATCACCGACGAACTTATGTGCGCATATTTTCCTTCTGTCATCATATAGAGAAACTCTATATCCGGATCGAGAGTCTTATTGGCGAGCGCCATTTGGGATTCGTAATCATAATCACCTATGGTTCGCAGTCCCCTAAGGATGGTGTGGACGCCGCGTTTTTTTGCATATTCGACGAGAAGACCTTCGAAGGCGTCTATCTCTACGTTTTGATAATCGGCAAAAATTTCGCGCAGCATCTCAACGCGTTCATGCACGGTAAATAGCGTGTCCTTCGAAGTGTTCATCGCAACCGCGACTATCACCTTGTCAAACATCTTTAGCCCTCTGGATACTATATTGATGTGTCCGTCGGTAGGCGGATCAAAACTTCCGGCGCATATCGCCTGGTGCAGCATGGCGTACCTCGCATTCGTAATTTCTAAACAGGCTTTAGAAACGAGACGCGCGTTTGACCATATTTGCGGCTGTCGGTCAAGATAAGGCTTGCCGGCACGGATACGGGCTCCTTCGGATGGTGTTCCACGACGATGATCGAATTTTTATGCGCTATTCCGGAATGTGACAGTTGTTCCAGCGTCGGATTGACGAGATCCTGAAGATACGGAGGATCAACGAAGATCAGTTCGAACGAGGCTTCGCGCCGCGAAAGGACATCTATGGCCCTGCTGACCGGCATCTTCATTACGGTGGCTGATTCCGAGAGTTTGCAGTGCTCAAGGTTTTCGCGGATCGACTCGACCGCCTTGTCCCATATTTCGACGAAAACGACGGACTTTGCGCCGCGTGATAGCGCCTCTATTCCAACCGAGCCGCAGCCGGCGAAGAGATCGAGGACGGAGAGATCTTCGACATCGAACAGGATATTGAAGATCGCCTCCTTGACCTGATCGAGCGCTGGCCGCACCTTATCGGAGTTCGGCGCCTTTAGCCTGCGTCCCTTGACTTTTCCAGAGATGACTCTCATGCACAGGGCAGTTAGTGGAAAAAGAACTCCTTGGCAATTTCGATTTTATAGGGGTGCGAATCAGGGAGAGGAGAAGTGTCAAAGACATGGTCATCGGTGCGAGCGTGGTGAGATTTCCTCTGACACCTGCCGCCGTGCCGCCCATCTATTTCTGATTCATCCGGGGGATAAAAGCGGGTGGAATAGGATCTCCGGGGTCAGATGAAATTCGTGCGATAGATAAAATCATTTAAAATCATATACTTAAACTGAAACCCTTCCCCTATTCCGAAATTTAGGATACGCATCGTTCGAGGGGAAAAATATGTAAAAAATTAGCAACACTTTTCCGCGAAATGCGATAAGTACGAGCAGTGTAATAACCCATACCAAGGAGATCGTAATGCTTTATCCCAGTTCCATAGGCCCTAGAATTCCCCAGCTGTTTGATTCGATACTTGCTAGTACAGCCACGATGGTGGTTCCAGCTGCTTCAGTGGGAACTTTTCAGAGCAGGTCCCAGCCGATCTTCCCTCCATCTCCTGTGCTGAATATGTCATCCCATGCTCTGAGACATTCGACTTTTCATCCCCCTGTGCCATCTATGAGATCGACAGATATTTCCCCTAACTTGACAGAGACTGTGGCCAATATGTTCCAGGGACTTATCTTTGTCGCTTCGCTCGAGAGATCTGAAAAAATCGCTATCGCAAGGTGGTTGTCTGGCGCCAGAACCAAAAAAGCTGCCTTCAAAGAGGATCATTCGTGGAAGTCATCGCTGCGGGCCTTGAGGGAGGTCACTTTCTTATATCAGTCGAACAAAATCGTTCCGATGAGCAGGGCGATCGATTCGTTTGTTGAGTCTCTGGAGAAACTGGAATATCCTTACGCGAATCTGTCCGCCGCTCTGTTTCAGGAAGTCCAAGCAAAGGCATTTTTTGAGGAGGCAAGTGCCCTGGATATGGACATGAACTCTCTCGATGCAGCGGGTCATGCCTGTTGTCTTCTGGCGGAGGGCGAAAGCGAACGAGATATAACCGAGACCCGTGAAAGAATTCACCGAAAATTTAAAGAGGGGAGAGACTTACTTATAGCGGATGCCAATCAGTTTCAGTTGAGAGCTGCAAACTCTTGGAGGTTGGCCGCCCTCAAGGAATTATCGGGAAATGCCGACAAGAGTAACGCATTCCACAGATCCTGCAGAGGGGCTTGCGTTGGAAAAGATTTTGCCCTTCTGGCACGCAACTACGGAGACATGGCTTCTATCGCGGAAGTGGATGAGGCGGTCAGATACCAGCTGAGGTCCACTTGGGCGTATCTCAAGACGCCGGATTATAACAGTGCATCGCTCGCATTTAAGGCCGCCACGAGCATTTTCCAAAGTAACTTGTTAATGCGCTCCTCCGTATCAAATGAGAAACTTCACGAGCTCAATGAGCTTTTGCAGGAGAAAATGAAGTCCCATGGCTGACGGGTTCATCGCTTAAATATCGACTTTTACTGATGCCGCTAAAAATCGCCGTTCGAGGCCGACCCTCGAACGGCTTTTTTGCTTTGATATGCATTTGAGTATGTTATAGATTGCGACCCACAAAAAGGGAGGGATGAATGAAGCGGATATTTCTACTGGTGGTTCTTTTTGTTTTTGTATCTGCGGAGGCAACTGCCGCCAAGACCACCTACATAATAACGAACAAACGTTTCAACTACGTCAAACTAAAGGAGGTTAAGGGCGGCGTTGCCGAAGGGCGAAATATGACACATCCTGTGAACATCGACGTCGATGGATTGAAAGCCGCGCTTGCATCGATAAAACTTTCGAAGCGCTACATAATAAAGAAAGAAGCGGAGAACCAGCAAGTATTCGACGAATCCGCCATCAACTTCCTGGCACCGAATATGACGACGGCTTTTAGCAGGGCAACGCCGATTGAAGAAATCGTGGTGTCATATCTCTCTAAAAATCCCTTCTTCATCCTCAGAAATGACACCCTGAATATAGCCACCTGTTGGATTTCCGGAAACGAGTTGCACGTTAAGTTCAACAAGCTCTTTGCCAAGATAAGCGGGGATGTCGATAAGCGTGGCAATGAGGCTAAGGCTGCCAGCAAGGCTCGCGGCCTCAGGGTCGATCTTGAGCTGCAGCCAGGACAGAAATTTGGAATAGACGACACGAGCGAGATCATCCTGGATCTGGACTATAATTACGTCGAAGCGCCAAAGCCCGATGCGAAGCCGACTCAGGGCGTAACAATGAAGGGCGAGAAAAAACCGCTCATCTCCCCAACCCCGCTCGAAGAAACATCTGAGATCAACGACCCAGCGACCGATAAACAGGAAACAAAGGGCATCTCGAAAAGCCGGAAAAGCCAAAAGGACGAAGTAGGCTACGAGAACTCTCGTAAGAAGGGCCCAGCTATTGAGTCCTCAGATTCGCTTTCCGCCCCTGCCCCGGCTACGGTTCAGACGGCCCCCGCTGGCGGTGTGAAAGGACGCCTCCAGGAGCTCGACGATCTGAAGAAAGAAGGACTCATCACCGAGAAGGAATATTCCCAGAAGAAGAAGGAGATCCTAAAGGACCTTTGATCCATCAGGGAGCACTCCTCGTGTCCAAAAAATCCAAAAAGAGAATCGACGATCTTCTCGTCGAACTCGGATTCGTCCCCGATATCAATCACGCCAGGGCTACAGTCATGGCCGGCGATGTTTTGGTGGATGACGTCCCGGTGGATAAGGCCGGCGCCCGCGTCGATGCAGATGCAAATATTCGACTGCGCGGCGATAAGTGCCCTTACGTCAGCCGCGGCGGGCTTAAGCTCGCAAGCGCACTGAAGAATTTTGGCATCGATCCATCCGGGAAAATATGCATGGACATCGGGGCTTCTACCGGCGGATTTTCAGACTGCCTTTTGCAGTCCGGGGCATCAAAAATTTATGCGGTCGACGTAGGGCGCGGCCAGATGGATCACAGAATTTCGCGCGATCCAAGGGTCGTGGTCATCGACAGGATGAATATAAGGCGACTGGAAAAAAGCGAAATTCAAGAGGATATCGATCTCGCAGTCGTGGATGTTTCTTTCATATCCCTCGAGGTGGTTCTCCCGGAAGTGAACAGGTTTATGGCGCGGCATTCCGACGTAGTCGCACTAATCAAGCCACAATTCGAAGTCGTTCCCTCTATGGTTGGTGATGGGGGAATAGTCAGGGACCCCACTGCAAGGAGAGATGCAGCACGAAAGGTCTTAAATGCCGGGGAGGAATTAGGCTGGAGGGTAGCCGGTCTGATGGAATCCCCCATCAAAGGGGCCAAAGGAAATATCGAATTTTTGGTTTTTTTTCAGGTGGGATCCGAGCCCTGAACCTCCTGATATCCTTGCATTTAAAGGGGGGTGCGCATATATTTCCGGCGTTTTTGGAAACAGGGGGGGATTTGCATTTCAGGATTTTATCAATCGCTCTAGTTTCGCTCATGCTTTTTGGCTGTGCGGCCAAGAAGGAACCCCGCATTGCAAAGATCGATGATGGGTACGATCCGTATTTCGAATTTCTCAAATCAGATATCCTGATGTTGGAGGGGGATCTAAGAAAGTCCACAGCGACTCTGAGGAAACTTGTAGCCAAAGAGCCCGACGTTGCCTTCTTCCACTACCTTCTCGCCTACAATCTTTCTCAGGACAGAAAAATAGAAGAAGCGATAGATGAAGCCAGAAGAGCGGTTCAGCTCGATCCCGGTCTTTTGGACGCAGAACTTCTTCTCGCCGATCTTTATTCCTCAATGCAGAATTACGAAGCGTCGATCAAGGTGCTGCAAAGCGTGATCAGGAAGGACCCTAAAAAAGAGAATGCGTACACGATGCTCTCAAGGCAGTATTTGGCCAGCAACGACTATCGTGCAGGCCTTCAACCTCTCAGGGAACTTTTAAAGATCAACCCTGATTCCTTCATAGCGCATTTCATGATGGGCTCGATCTACTCTAACTATCTCAAAGATAAAGATTCCGCCATAAAATCCTACAGCGAGGCGTTCGCTATAGAGCCCTCCAGCGTAGGAGCCATGACCGAACTTGCGCAGATCTACATAGACAAAAAGGATTTGCGCAAAGCGCTCGAGCTGTATCAGGAGATAACAAATGTCGACCCGGACGATCTGTCGGCGATGCTTCGCCTTGCTCTCATCTACTACGAGCTGAAGGAATACGAAAATTCGATCGATACCTTTGAACGGATACTTACCCTCAATCCCGATGCGGACAAGATCACCTACTATCTAGGAATTCTCTACGAGAGCGTTGGAGATATTGAAGGCTCTCTGAAGTCTTTTGAGAGAGTTCCCCCCAGCTCCGGCTTTTACAAGGAATCACGCCTGATGATTGCTACGATACATCGCTCCTCCGGTAATTACGAAGAGGCGGAGAGGTCTCTGTCGAATGGAATCGCTAAACGCGGTGACATAGCCGAGATGTACGAGTATCTGGCGGCGATATACGAAGAGCAGGGCAAACTCCAGGATGCGATTGGCACTCTCAAGAAAGGGACATCCGAGCTTCCCAATGATGAAAGGATGTTCTTTCTCCTCGCCCTCCTCTATGAGCGCGCAAAGATGAAGGAGAAGGCCCTTGAATCCATGAAGAGCCTTTTGCGCCTTAACCCGAACAGCGCCAGCGCTCTAAACTACATCGGTTACACATATGCCGATAGAGGCGAAAAGCTCGACAAAGCACAGGAGATGATAGAACGAGCCTTGCATCTGAAGCCTGATGACGGCTTTGTAACCGACAGCCTCGGATGGTTGTTTTTCAAGAAGGGCGAATACGAGAAGGCCTTGAAAATTCTTCTCAAGGCGAATTCCATGGCCCCCGGAGAACCTGCCATACTGGAACACATAGCAGATACATATCTGGCAACCGGCGACCGAAAGGAAGCAAAGAAATATTTTCAAAAGGCTTTGGATCTTGAAAGTTCAAAGGAAAATCATGACGATGAGACTGTCGAAAGGCTCGGCAAGAAGTTGGAGGAGTTGGAAAAATGAAGAGTATTCCTGATTTTAAAAAATGCGCTGCACTCCTTCTCATGGTCGCTCCCCTTCTGTACCTTACAGGATGCGCCAAGCGCCCGCCGCACGTGATCCGTGGAGAAATAGGAAGGAACAGCGAAGCTTCACAAAAGCTTGAGACGCACCTGAAGGAGTTTGAGTCCGAAACTGCTTCTCTCAAAGCGCTGGTCAAATTCGACATCTCCGACGGAGATAATGAGCGAAAGACGGATGCGGTTTTGCTCATCCATCGTCCTGATAAAATCAGGATAGACGCTATCGACTCTCTGGCAGATGTTTGGGCCCGGACCGGTTCGAGCGGCGATCAGGTTTGGCTCGACCTTCCCGCAAAGGGAAGGCTTTACAAAGGTCGTTCCGTTAGAAAAAATTTGCAGCGCCTTATAGATTTCCAGCTCGATGTAACCGACCTGATAGCTATTATCAGCGGATTTCCCACCACGGGCAAACATTCCGGTTTTACCCAACTGGAAGGCAGAAACGCCTATCATTTCGTGGCCTACGGCGGGGAACTCCACCTTTGGACCACCGAAAAAGGGGGGTTCGTCAGAAAACTCGTGCGATACGGCGACGGAGGACGAAGGATAGATTTTATTGCCGAGTTTGATGATCACAGATGGGTTGGGAAGGTTAAGTTTCCATTCCACATAACCCTCCATTTCCCTTCGAGGGGGATACAGATAGTGATTTCCTACAAGGACGTTTCATTCGGCGGGCCTATCGATGATTATATCTTCAGTCCAAACGAACACGGTTTCAAAAAAATCACCGATCTGGACGCCTCTTCCGGGGGACTATGAGCAAAGTGGGGTGCAAAAGGCTTTTTGCGATTCTTCTCGCGGCCTTTCTTTTCCCAGCCTGCAACTTCATGGTGGAACGGGACCCGGGCTTTCTTTCCGACAGGCTGGTTAGCGATCCGACTACCCTGAATCCGATCCTAGCCGCAGAGATGAGCGCCCATACGGTTACCAGCGCCATCTTCAGCTCTCTCCTTGAATATGACAACGAGTCGCTGGAACTCAAAGGGCTGCTTGCGAGTTCTTGGAAAATTTCGGACGACCGTCTGTCGTATGAATTTACGATAAGGGAAAACGTCCTGTGGCACGATGGAGTCCCTTTGACTGCTGATGATGTTGTGTTCACTTTTTCTGCCATCAGGGATAAGCGCGTCGATGCCGCGGTGACCCGATCATATTTCGACTCTTTGGTTTCCGTTGATAAAATTGGAGAGCGAGATGTGATTTTCAGGTTTTCAAAGCCGAACTTCAAGATGATGGCTATTTTGGGGCTCGTGAAAATACTCCCAAGGCACGTGTATAGCGATATCGATTCCTTCAACTCCAGCCCGGCCAACGATGCCCCCGTAGGATCGGGACCTTTCTATTTTGAAAACTGGAAACGGGGAAGCTACGTAAAGCTCCGCAGATTCGACCGTTATTTTGGAACTCTTCCGAAAATCTCAGGAATAAAATACAACATAGTTCCAAGCGATGTGACCGCATTTGCTCTTCTTAAAAAGGGCGCCCTGGACAAGTTGAATCTATCCAATTTCCAGTGGCACTTTCAGAGTACCTCTGAAAATTTTGCCCAAAATTTCATGAAGACAAAATACTATCCCCCAAATTATTCCATGATAGCTTGGAATATGCGCCGCGCTTTTTTCGACGACGCGAATGTGAGAAGGGCAATGGGGATGCTGGTTAACCGAAACGAAATTCTCGCCAAGATTTTTTTCGGAAATGGTGAAGCCGTCACCGGACCGTTCTACCGCTTCGGTAAAAACTATGACTCATCAGTGAACCCCCTCCCCTTCGACCCTAGCGAGGCGCTTCGACTCATCGAGAAGGCCGGATGGGTCGATAAGGATGGGGACGGAATCAGGGAAAGAGATGGCGTTCCATTTCGTTTCGAGATCCTTATGGCCTCCGGAGATCGCACCGGCAGGAGCATAGCCGTATTTCTCAAAAAGGAGCTTGCGCGCATCGGAATCGAGATGAATATTTCAGCGCTTGAATGGGGGAGCCTCGTCGGCCGCATAATCCAGAGAGATTTCGACGCAGCTCATTTCGCATTCGCCCTTCCTCTTTTGGAAGACCCGTATTCGGTGTGGCATTCCTCACAATCCGACTCCGGCTCCAATTTCATGGGGCTTTCCGATCCCGAGGTGGACAGCCTGATAGAGAGGGCGATGGACGAGTTCGACGAGAACAATAGGTCCAGGGTAATGAAGGAAATACATCGTCGCATAGCTTTGCAGCAGCCTTCGACGTTTCTTTTCACCTTTCCGACCCTTCTCTCGGTATCAAATCGCTTCGGAAATGTGGAAAATTACAAAGTCGGCGTAGATGTCAACCAGTGGACTGTTAATACCTGGAAGCCGCTTTATGAGTGGTGAGTTATATTTGAAAGGCGTTTGAGATGTTCGCTTATGTGATCAAAAGAATTTTATTCATGATACCGACTCTCGTCGCTATCATGATCATAACATTCGCGGTTGTGCATCTGGCACCGGGAGACCCTGCTCAGCTCCAGCTTCAGTCTGCAGCCGCATCATCGGTTTCAGCTCAGCAGGCCAAGGCGATAGTTGAGGAAACGCGCGCCTTCTACGGCCTCGACAAACCTGCGCATCGACAGTTTTTAATGTGGATATCCAGAGCTGCACGCCTCGATTTCGGCGTGTCGTTCAAAGACAAGCGCCCAGTGATGGATAAGATCATGGAGGCGATTCCTGTTACGCTGCTTCTGAACATCACCGCCATAATGGTGGTCTATATCATATCGATACCGGTCGGGGTGATTTCCGCATCCAAAAAAGGAGGGCTTTTCGACAGGTTTTCACTCGCCTCGACACTGGTTCTTTATTCGATTCCCAGTTTTTGGGCGGCTATAGTTCTCATATCTTTCTTTGGGGGAGGAGAATACCTCAACTGGTTTCCCATTGCCGGTATAGCATCCGATGGCATCGGCTCTCTTCCGTGGCATGGCAAGATCTTTAACGTATTGTGGCACATGGTCTTGCCGGTGGTGTGCCTCACCTACGGCGGCTTCGCTTTTCTGTCCAGGTTCGCAAGGAGCTCCATGCTTCGCACGATCGATCAAAATTACATCGTGACAGCTCGTGCCAAGGGGCTTTCTGAATGGAAAGTTCTAGTGAAACACGCTATGCGCAACGCGCTGATTCCTTTTGTGACTTTGATCGGCACGCTTCTGCCCGCGCTCATAGGCGGCAGCGTTATCATCGAAGAGATATTTTCCATCCCCGGAATGGGGAGACTCGGTTTTGAATCCGTTCTTTCGAGGGATTATCCGGTGATCATGGCCATAGCATTCATCTCGGCACTGCTTACGCTTCTTGGAACGCTTCTCTCCGATATTCTCTGCGCTGCGGTGGATCCCAGAATTTCCATAGAGGGGAGGAATCGATGAGACATTCCTCACTGAAGAAAAAATCGGCTGTGATATTTCAAGGATTTTCCCCCAGAGCCGCCATTTTTGCCATAGCATTTCTGGCGGCACTTGCCATGTTCGCCCCCATTATAGCAGGGGACAGACCGATAGCGATGTACTGCGATGGTGAAGTTTTTTTTCCTACATTCTCCGATTCGATCTCGGATGAAAAGATAGATGAGCTCAAATCCAAGGGAGCTTGGCTCGTGATGCCGCCGATTCCATATTCCCCCTCATCCTTCGATTTTGAGGCTGTGCTTTCACCGCCCAGCAAAAGGCATATCCTGGGCACCGATGGGGATGGGGTCGATGTCGCGTCGAAGCTGGTCTGGGGAGCCAGGGTTTCCATGAGCGTTGGTATAGTGGCGGTTGGAATAGCGATAGCGCTCGGATGCATCTTCGGAGCGATAGCCGGATATTTCGGAGGCATAGTCGACTGGGCCGTATCACGCCTCATAGAAGCGGTGATGTGCTTTCCGGCATTCTTCCTGATACTAACCATACTGGCTTTCGTCGGTCCGTCGATCTACAACATCATGATAGCGGTGGGACTGACGGGGTGGACCCAGGTTGCAAGGCTAGTTCGCGCGGAAGGCATGAGGATAAGGGAGCTTCCATTCATCGATGCCGCGCGAGCCTCCGGCGCCAGCGATTTGAGGATAATGCTACGGCACCTGCTTCCTCACACGCTGAGGCCGGTAATAGTCTCGGCCTCCTTTGCGATGGGAGGCGCAATACTCGCCGAGGCAGCGCTTTCATTTCTGGGATTTGGAGTTCCTCCATCGGTTGCAAGCTGGGGTAGCATGCTCTCGGATGCCCAGCGCTATTCCGGTTTTGGGTGGTGGTTGACTTTGGCGCCGGGCTCTGCGATTTTCATCGCGGTCATGGCATATCATTCTATCGGAGAGAGAATCTCCGAATCTGGCGGTAGGGATGCCTGAGCAAAAAATCGGGACGGTCTTACGATGACTATTATTTCAGTCAGAAATCTCACGACGCAGTTTTCCACCGACGAGGGCGAAGTCCGCGCGGTGAACGACCTCTCCTTCGATCTCTCCAGAGGGGAAACGCTCTGCATAGTCGGCGAAAGCGGATGCGGCAAGAGCGTTATGGCGATGTCGATCATGCGGCTAATAGGACGCCCCGGTCGGATAGTTTCCGGCGAGGTTCTTTTTGGATCGGGAGGCAGCTCGGTCGATCTTCTCAAGCTCGATGAATCCGATATGAGAAAGATCCGCGGTAAAAAGATAGCCATGATATTCCAAGAGCCAATGACATCGCTAAATCCCGTCTATACGATAGGCAACCAGATAGGCGAGGCTCTTTCGCTTCATGAAAATATAAGAGGGGCAACTCTTCGAAGACGCGTAATCCAGATGCTCGATATGGTTGGCATGCCCGCTCCGGAGCGACGTGCGGATGAATATCCCCACCAGCTTTCCGGAGGCATGAGGCAACGCGCCATGATAGCGATGGCTCTTTCGTGCACTCCAGACATTCTCATAGCCGATGAGCCAACCACTGCACTCGATGTGACGATTCAGGCTCAGATACTCGATCTCATGAGAAAACTTCAATCCGAGCTCGGCATGTCGATGATCCTCGTCACGCACGACCTCGGCATTGTGGCAGAGATGGCAGACAGGGTTCATGTCATGTATGCGGGCCGGTTTGTCGAGAAGGGGAACACGGAAGAGATCTTCGGATCGGCGATGCATCCATATACCCAGGGCCTTCTTAGGTCCATTCCGCCGCTCAAGAAGGCCCCGCCCGACTCCAGGCTCCCGACGATTCCGGGAATGATCCCAAGCCTGATAGATATGCCTGCCGGGTGCGCTTTTGCCGACAGATGCGAAAAGGTTCACAACGATTGCCGCGGCCGCGACGTTCCAGATGATCCCTGCGGGGTCGGAAGGCTTGTCAGATGTTTTTACGCTTCACAAAAATGAGGTGTTTTGGATGGAAAGAACTCTCGTTGAGATAAAGAATTTAAAAAAAAGCTTCCCGATACGCGGAGGCTTTTTCGGCCGTGAAATTGGCAGGGTCCATGCGGTGCGTGGCATATCCCTTTGCATAAAAAGAGGCGAGGTCTTGGGCCTTGTCGGAGAAAGCGGATGCGGAAAATCCACTCTCGGAATGCTGATGTTGAGGTTGATAGATTCCGATTCGGGAAAAATAATATTCGATGGAACCGATATTACCGCAGTTTCCCAGCCCAAGCTACGTCGGCTCAGGCAACGTATGCAGATAGTCTTCCAGGATCCCTACGCATCACTAAACCCGAGGATGAAAGCGGGCGAAATAATCGCCGAGCCTCTGGTCATTCACAAAATGGGCGATAGGGCTGAGAGGCGTAAGCGAGTGCTAGATCTGATTTCCAAGGTCGGGCTCCCTGAGTCAGCATATTCAAAATATCCGCACGAGTTTTCCGGCGGCCAGCGCCAGAGGATAGGGATAGCCAGAGCGATAGCGATGAATCCCGATTTCGTTATCGCCGACGAACCGGTTTCGGCGCTGGATGTTTCGATAAGGGGAGAAATACTTAATCTTCTCTCCGATCTTCGCAGCTCGCTTTCGCTGACCTACCTCTTCATCTCTCACGATCTCAAGGTCGTGGAGCACGTCAGCGACCGCGTAGCAGTTATGTATCTCGGCAGGATCATGGAATTGTTTCCCGCTGAGTCGATATCACAGGCCTCCCACCCCTACACCCGCGCTCTCATCTCGGCAGTACCGGTGCCGGATCCCGCGATCAAGCGGGAGAGGATACTTCTTGAAGGGGATGTCCCTTCACCAATCAACCCTCCGACGGGCTGCCCCTTTCATCCGAGATGCCCGCACAGCAGGGATATCTGCAAAACCGAGGAACCCGCTCTCCGCGAGTACCTCCCAGGCCGCACAGGCGCATGTCATTTTATAGATGAATTTAAGTAACCTCCGAAAAATCAGCAAATTCAGGGCACCTCTAAGAACTATGCGCTTGTCATCCCCGAATGGTTCTATCGGGGATCCAGCAACAACCGTGACTGATGGCAGACGGCTTTCATAAGATAGCTTTTAGAGGCGCTTACAGCTAGCTTTTCAGAGGTTCCTTAAACAGATCGGAATTCATTTTCTTTGTAACTACTTGAAACACTTCGAAAATTCACCATGTCCCCGCCATTCCATGCTTTACAACGCCATTTGGTGAGGCTACGATCCGCATTCAAATCTTGATCGAGGGAGGATTTATGAAGCGCATACTCATGATGGTCGCCGTTTTTATTTTATCGGTGACTTTCTATTCGCATGCCTTTTGCGCAAAGATAAATAAGGTCCAGGTTAACGGAGGCGTCCCCATTCAGGGCTATGGTCTGGTGATAGACGCTAGCTACGATCCGCGCTTGGATAACCTGGTTCCCGGCTATAAGCTGATCAACGTCGTCATCGCTAATTCATCCTTCAATATAATAGGTCTCGATCCGCAGAGGGATAAATGGTCCATAAAAGTCGATGGCAAGAGCTCTCCGATCAAGGCGCTGCACAACCTGAGGGGGCAGGATCCCAAAGCATGGTCTGCGCTTCCGCCGCGCGTAAAGGATGTAATCGGTTATCCGCTGCTACTTCCGATAGGCGCGCGCGATGTCATAGATCTCTTTGTCCCCGAAACTTTGGACCTCGAAAAGTTCACCACTGTCGAGATTTTTTTAAAATCGATGAACACAAAATTTGAGGTAATGGCGGGAAGATGATTTTCCGCATCCGCAGATGGGCATAACTATCGTACAAAGGAGCGCGCCGTCGCACAAGGTCATCGCCGGCAAAAAGGCGCTTATCATGGCCGGAGGGGCTGTAACAGGCGCCTCGTTCAAGGCCGGCGGGCTCAAGGCCCTGAATGATTATTTTGGAAATTTCAGTGTAAACAATTTCGATCTCTATGTGGGAATAAGTTCTGGAAGCCTTATAGCTGCACCGCTTGTCGGAGGAATTTCTCCCGAGTCGATTCTTAAAAGCCTCGATGGAACCTCCGGGCATTTTTCCCCACTCAGCGCCTGGCATTATTACAAGCCTAATTTTGCCGAGATGCTAATTAAACCGCTGCATTTTGCGGCGAAGCTCGCAGCTATGCTTCCAGGCAAGCTCCTGGGAATAGTCAGCAGGTATCCCGACTGGTCGAAGGGCCTCTTCAAGAATGTGATCTCATTTCTCGAAAATCCGACCGCGGCGAATTATGACTCGATGGTCAAACCCATCCTTGGAAGCATGGAAGATTTTCCCTCCTTTTTGGAAATTTTGCCGTCGGGCGTTTTTGACAACAGCGCAATAGAACTCTACGTCAGAAAAAATATAGAGCGCAACGGGCTGACCAACGACTTCAGGGAAATCCAGAAAATATCCGGGAAGTTGATTTATATCTCGGCGATGCGTCTCGACGATGGTAAAAGGGTGATCTTCGGTCCCGACGAGAACAACTCCATAACTCTCTCCGAGGCTATCCAGGCCTCCACCGCGGTTCCCGGCTTTTATAAGCCCGCACGGATAGGCGGCGTCGATTACGTGGACGGCGGAGTTCAGCGCACTGCCAATATCGACATAGCCATCGACAAGGGGGCGAAGCTGATAATCTGTTATAACCCTTTCAGGCCGTTCGAGCCCAAGGGTTTCGTGGATGATTTCAACAAAAGGCGCAAGGAAGGCAGATATCTTTCTTCCAGCGGAATCATGACGGTGCTCAATCAGATCATGAGAGCCTTCTTTCATTCACGCCTGAAGGCCGCCATAGACTACTACCGACGAAGTCCGGACTTCAATGGGGACATCATACTCATCGAGCCGCAAGCGGATGATGAGGCCTTTTTTGCCCTAAACCCGCTTTCATTCAAAAACAGGATAGAAGCTGCTAAGCTAGGTTTCTTGTCCGTTAGAAATTCGGTTGAAGAGAAGTTCGACGAAGTCAAAACAATACTGCAAAAATACGGCATAGAGATTTCCCGCGACGGCGTCGAAAATAAGCTGAAGATACTCTCGGGCGGTTCTTCGAGCCCCAAAGCGATTCAACTTCTTCTCGAAGGAAACAGAAAAAAGGTTAGAAGCCCAGGGAAGATGCGCGTCAAAAGGGCTATCTCCAGGATGAAAAGTTCCTCTAGGAAAGCGAAACGATCGTGACACCCAAGCAAATTGACATATTCGGCGCCGGCGATTTTTCTCCGACGAAAAAGGAGAAAAAGAAAGCGAAGAACAAAAAGGGAGGGGCGAAAAAGAGACGCGGGGCAAAAAAAGCTCCGATGCTCATCGATTCCTACGACGCCTCCGCAGGCGGGACCGCAAAGCCCCCAGCTAAAACCCTTTTCGAGGTCACAGCTCGCTATTCGGCCGTTGCGGTGGAATCTTCAAGAGGTCTTACGGCATCATCCGCCCCCCAGCTGGAGAAAACTCCTCCCAAAAAAATTTACACTGTTAGCGAGATCACGAGAAAAATAAAGTCGCTGGTAGAGGAGCCGTGCCGCGAGATATGGATCTCTGGCGAAGTTACCGACTTCAAGAATCAAAGCGGAAAACATTTTTATTTTTCGCTCAAGGACGAACAAAAAAACAAAATACGGGCGATAATTTTCAACGCCGCCTCGAGAAAGATTCCATTTGAACTCAAGGACGGTCTGGAACTCGTATGCCGCGGCGACATAGACGTCTACGGTCCAGGCGGGTATTATTCTATATTGATAGATTTCTGCGAACCAAAGGGGATAGGCGCTCTACAGCTCGCCTTCGAACAGTTGAAGAAAAAACTCCTCGCCGAAGGGCTTTTCAGCTCCGAGAGAAAAAAGCGCATACCGTTTCTGCCCAAAAAAATCGGGGTGGTTACTTCGTCAACCGGAGCAGCGGTAAGGGATATCATCAACGTACTGACGAGGCGCTTCCCTAACGTAGAAATATTGCTCAAGCCGGTAAAGGTTCAGGGCGAAGGCTCTGCTGCGGAGATAGCCGAAGGAATATCGACGCTAAACGAACGCGACGACATAGATGTCATGATAGTGGGGCGCGGCGGAGGGTCCATAGAGGACCTCTGGGCCTTCAATGAAGAAGTCGTAGCCAGGGCGATTGCCGCTTCCAGAATACCTGTTATTTCCGCTGTGGGACACGAGATAGACACGACGATATCTGATATGGTAGCCGATGTCAGAGCTGCAACGCCTTCCGCTGCGGCCGAGATCGCCATCCCGGTCAAAGCCGAGCTCATAGCGATGCTCGAGGAAAAAAAGAGGCAGCTCTCATTTGCCCTCAGGCAGTCTCTCGAACGCAGAACACAGGAGCTGGCGAAACTCGCGCAAAGAATTCCCGATCTTCGCAGAAGATTCCCTGATATGCTTCGAGCCACAGACTCACTTCGTCGTTCAATGTTGATAGCCGTGGAAAGGCTTATGGAAAGGCGTTTGCAATCCGTCGCCAAGCTCGCCAGCAATCTCGACCACCTCTCGCCGCTTGCTGTGCTTGGAAAGGGGTATTCCGTAGTTGAGAGTTCCGATGGCAGGATAGTGCGAAGCGCCGGATCTCTCAAATGCGGAGATTCCTTAAAAATCCGCTTTGTAGATGGTTTTGCCAATACGCGCGTCGAAAAAGTTGGACGTTGACGCCATCTTATTGCTTGTTCTAGTTTTGCCGCATATGCGGGCAAGCTTTATAACGGAGGAATGAAATGAGTGCCAAGAAAAGTTTTGAAGAATCGATGGCGGATCTCGAAAAGATAGTGCGAAAGCTGGAGGCTGGGGATATATCGCTGGACGATTCACTTTCTGAGTTTGAAAAGGGCGTCTCCCTTCTTAGGGATTGCGAAAAAAAACTCGATGAAGCGAAGGGCAAGGTAGAACAGCTCATAAATGACGCATCGGGAGGAATAAGATCCGTCTCCTTCGAGATCAAGGAGTAATTCAAAATGGATATCAAGTCATACCTAAGCGAAAAGAAATCATTGGTCGAAGCGCACATGTGTAAATCGATCGGCGATAAGGATATCCCGGAAACCCTCAGGAGAGCGATGCAGTACAGCCTCGATGCCGGTGGCAAACGCATCAGGCCGGTGCTTGTCATGGCGGGGGCCGAAGCGGTTGGCGGAGATGCGCAGAGCGTTCTTCCGGTGGCCGTCGCGATGGAAATGATACATACCTTCTCGCTCATCCATGACGACCTGCCAGCCATGGATGATGATTCGTTAAGGCGTGGACAGCCGACCAATCACAAGATTTTCGGCGAAGCCAATGCTATCCTTGCTGGAGATGGACTACTCGCAGAGGCTTTTTATGTCATGGCCAGAGGGCTTAAACGTTTCGCTCCGGAGCTGGTAGTCGAGGTTATTGGCGATATCGCGTCAGCCACAGGAGCGCGCGGCATGACCGGCGGACAGGTCATCGATATAGAATCCACAGGCAGAAACGTTTCGGAGAACAAGCTCGACGAGCTTCACATGATGAAGACCGGAGCGCTGCTGAGGGCTTCTGTCACCTCTGGAGCAAAGCTTTCAGGCGCGTCGAATGAACACGTCGCCCTTTTCGACAGATATGGAATGAACATCGGGCTGGCTTTTCAAATCGCTGATGACATCCTGGATATCGAAGGGGACCAAGCTCTTCTGGGCAAGAACATCGGCAGCGACGAGGACAATCAGAAATCTACATACCCTTTGGTCCTCGGAATGGAAAAATCGAAGCGGCGAGCGGCCTCTCTCATCGACGAGGCTGTTTCACTTCTGGCGCCGTTTGGAAACGGCGCAGAACCTCTTGCGCTGATAGCGAGATATATCATCGAGAGGAATAAATGACAGGTTTTCAGTCGGAAATTTTAATAGACAGCTCCAGCGATATCCAATTTATCGATATCACCGATCGAGTGAATGATGCTCTCCGAAGGTCTGGGGTGAAAGATGGGCTCGTCGTAATTTTCAGCAACCACACAACAGCGTCGGTCAGAATCACCGAGAACTGCAAGCGACTGCAGATGGATATGATCAACTATCTCAAGGATGCAGTCCCTAAGGCAGCATACCGCCACGATGAGCATACCGTCGATAACAGACAAAATGCCAGGATGCATATCATGTCGCTTTTCATGAACGCCTCTGAAACGATTCCCGTTAAAGACGGCGAGATGATTCTCGGCAGCTGGCAGTCAATATTTTTCGTGGAGCTCGACGGTCCGCGCGATAGCCGCAAGGTAATCGTAAAAATCCTGGGCGAATCAAGATGAAAAGAGAAGCGATACAGGGGTTTCTCGCGAAGGAATCTGAGATAGATATGGCCTCGTGTGTCATCTTCGACTACGTATTCGAAACCTCCCTTGATCCTCTTGAAGCAGCAGCCAGGCTTTGTCAGGAAACCTCCACCGCACAGTGGAAACGCCCCGGAGTCGATGAGGATTTTCGCATCAGACATGCGGCCAAGGTGATTGCGCTCGATGTTCTCGACGAGTCCGGTTTTTCTGCCTTCTACAGCGACCAAGAAGGGGTTTCTTCATATCTGAAGGTCCGCGCGAAAATAGCACATCCATATAGAAATTTTGGAACGAGAATTCCCAACCTTCTAACCGTCGCAATGGGTGAGGGAGCTTTTTTCAGCCATGGAATAACTGCAATAAAGTTGAAAGACATCCGCTTCCCTCCGGAATTTCTGGCCGATTTTCAGGGGCCCTTGCACGGGACTGAAGGTTTTCGAACCATGATCCAGATCCACGATCGCCCGATATTTTTCGGGGTGGTAAAGCCCAACGTCGGTCTCGACCCGAAGAGCTTTGCAGAACTCGCCTTCGAAGGATGGCGCGGGGGGCTAGATGTCGCCAAGGATGACGAGATGCTCGCCGATCCTGACTATTCACCGTTCGAAAAACGCATGCGGATGGTTGGCGATGCCCTCCGCCACGCGCAGGACCTGACGGGTGAGAAAAAGTGTTTTGTCGCCAACGTCACCGACGAATCGGATAGAATTTTGAAGCTGTGCGATATCGCACGGGAAAACGGAATCAACGCTGTGATGGTCAATGTCATGGCGCTCGGGCTTTCACCCGTAAGGGTTCTCAGGAAGAACACGGACCTTCCCATCGTAGCGCACTTCGACTGCATCGCGCCGATGTCGATGCACCCTTGGTTCGGAGTTTCCAGCAGAGTCATGACGAAGCTTCAGAGGATATGCGGCTGCGACGCGATAATAATGCCCGGTTTCGGAGAGCGCATGAAGACCTCCTCCTCGGAGGTTTTGGAAAACGTGCGCGAATGCAGCATCGATCTCTGCGATATAAAGAGGTCACTTCCGGTCCCAGGAGGAAGCGACTGGGCGGGCACTCTCCCTTCGATATACGAGAAGGTGGGTAGCATTGATTTCGCAATGGTTCCAGGACGCGGCGTCTTCGGTCATCCCGATGGGGCCGCGGCGGGCGCCATGAGCCTTAGACAGGCGTGGAATGCGATATCATCCGGAGTCAGCATCGAGGAATATTCGAGGACCCATAGGGAGCTACAAAGGGCGATAGAAGCTTTCGGTAAATCAGATTGAATCTTGAGAGGTGTATATTATGAGAAAAACTTTTTTATTCGTGGCGGTGTTGTTCGCAATTCCCTTCGTTGCCGAAGCTAAATTGAGACAAAATATAGAGGCTGCGGTCGCCAGCAACTTTCCCCCTGCCGTTCATAATAAATCTCTGGACACCGCTCACTATGAGCTCAATAAAGGTGCGCTGCGAGGATTTGTGGTCGTAAAGCGCGGCGGAATTCCGGCAGACAGGGCGAGGTTTTTTATCGAGTGGCAGGAATATGACTATCGAGGTTCGGTGATACACATGAAAGACGGCAGGATTGTTGGCAGAAGAGGAAAGCCCTACACATATCTTCAGCCCGGAGATGTCATGGCTGTTGCCGGGATAAAATATTTCAACAACGCC
>Ga0208694_1000531_pt1 | contig 56753 bp, 43 predicted proteins | sample AD_UKC078_MetaG_FD_184442 | JGI IMG/M metagenome (GOLD analysis project Ga0208694, IMG submission 184442) | Active sludge microbial communities of municipal wastewater-treating anaerobic digesters from USA - AD_UKC078_MetaG (SPAdes) (version 2) | ecosystem: Engineered > Bioreactor > Anaerobic >...
GACTCAACTCTAAACATACGGTCTAAAAAATCACCGTCGGTTGTTCATTGCGATGCAAATATATAATTTTTTTTACTATGTTTGCACTGTGGTTAATAAATTGTCCGAATAATAGGGGGTCAAACCACAATTTTGAAAAAAACACTTAGTTTTGTCTAAATATTAAACCATATATGAATAAAAAAATTCTTTTAATAACTAGTATTGTTATTTTTATTTTACTGAACACATTTACGGTTTACTATTTGAATAATTCTTTTTTTTATGGAGTTGTTAAACTAACTAGCAATCATGAGATAAATATTTCGGCAAGTAGTCCATTAAATAAAAAACTATACTTTACTGATTGTGATTGCGAAAACACTTATAAATACCAATATGAATATGAAAGATTTTACAAAGAGCTTAAAATTCAAGCTACTTCAAAAAGCTCTATTATAGAAACCGAAATATTACTCAACAATGTCAAATATGATATAGACATTAATGATATAATTAATACTGGCAATATTTATGAATACAATATAGTAATCAAAACTCCTTATCCTTTTTATAAAAAAACAATAGATCTTATCAAATTTGTTTTTTTTAAATTTAAAATTTTAATTTTTGCTTTTTTAAGTTTAATCATTTTTTTATTAATTAGAAAAACTGTAAAAAGAAAAAACATTTCAATTAAGTTTAATAAAGAAAAACTTACTAAACTCTTTGACTATTATAATATTAGATTGATGACTTCTTTAGTTATAAATATTCTAATTGTTTTATTTATTTTTTACTACAACAGTCATACTAAAAAGTCAAGATTAGATAATTATGTACATATTGGATATTCACCTGACCAATATGATTATCAAACGATTGCAGTAAATTATGCAAATAATTACGATTTTTTAATACTAGGCGAACTTAACAAAAATATAGATTACAAAATCATTGAAACAGATAATCAATCTCAAACCAAACAAGTACTAACTGGGGCAAAAGCTCTTAACAGATTTCCTGCTTATCCTTTTTTAATATCACTTATCTACAAAATTTTTGGAACAAATCCAATTATTATAAAATCAACACAAATATTTCTGCTATTTTTAATTTGTTTTTCTCTACCTCTACTCGCTTATAGAACTTGGGGTTTTAAAGGCTTTATTTCTGCAATTATATCTACACCATTTATATTTAATTATTTATTACCCTATACTTATTTAATATTACCTGAAATTCTAAGCATAAGTTTAAATTTTTTCACAATATTTTTATGGCTCGAAACAAGAAAGAAATTTTCTTACGCAAATTTTATAGGGTTATCACTATTGCTAGGAATTGGCTTTCTGATTAAAACAAGTATAAATATTATTTTACCAATTATTTTAATTGATGTATTTATAAGTTTAAAAAAGCATAAAATAAAAAACATATTTATCAAATCATCTTATTTTATTTTAACTTTGCTATTACCTTGGCTCCCATACAATATATATAGTGTCAAAAAGTATTACAAACTTGCTGATGAAGCTATAGAGATTATTCAGAAAATAGAAACAAAGCCTGTGGTTGAAGCCTTAAATTCACTTCAAGAAAACAGAAAATCAGATTATCTTTCTATTAATCTAAAAAAAATAACAACAGAAGATTTGCAATATTACAAAGAAAAAGTTTTACCTGAAATCAGTAAAAATCATTACTTACCTTTTTATAATGCCAATATAAGATTAAATGAAAACATTATGTTACTATCTTATATAAAGATAATTTCTCTCAACAAAAAACCATATTTCATGATTTCTTTAATTTCAAATTATGGAGCTTTAGAATGTCATAACGAATATGTTACTGAAGGAAAAATTACAAATGAATGGTTAAAACATAATGACAGTTTTTATAATAATGATGGGCTAAAAGACAAATCACAACTAAAAAGAATTTTAAATTTTTATGCAAAAAATCCTTCACAACTTTTTAAAATAGCGCATTCAAAACTAAAACAAAATACTGAACACACTAATATTATAAACATATTTACGATAATAGCTTTGATTTTTCTTGTTCTTACAGCACTTGAAACAAATTTAAAAAAACAAAATAAAATTATTACAATAATAATTCTAAGTTTAAGCTTATTATTAACTATTTTTATTAGATCAAGCATATCATATATTTTTATTTTAGTTAGTTTTTTACTGCTATTTACGCCAAGATTAAAAAACCACAATTTTCTTCCTTTTATTCTACTTGCACTCAATGGAGTAGCCTACTCATTAATAGCATTTAGTTCTCAAAGGTATTTATCCTATTATATGTTTATATTACATTTTCTATCAATATTTTTAATAATTGAAATTATTAATATTTTAAAATCAAAAAAGATATTATCTTCGTATTGTAAAACTAATAAAGTTGAATAGTTCAAAATTAAATATAGTTATTGCCGCATATAATGAAGAAACTTTTATTTTTGAAGTTATTGAAAACATTATATATGAAACACAAAAACTAAATCAATCTTTTAAAATTATAATTATTGATGACTGTTCTACAGACAATACCTCTTCTGAAATAAATAAAGCAATAAAAAAACATGATAAAATTGAATTTATTGTTGAGAAAAACAAAATTAATTCAGGAAAAGGATTTTCTCTTAGACGTGGATTTACTTATTGTTCTGATGGCATAATAATCATTCAAGACGCTGATTTGGAATACAGTCCTTCTGAATACAAAAAATTAATAGAACCTATTTTAAATAATAAAGCAGATGTGGTTTATGGTTCAAGGTTTCAAGGCTCAGAACCAAAAAGAGTATTATACTACACTCATTATTTAGCAAATAGATTTTTAACTACAATTTCTAATATTTTTACTGGATTAAATCTTACAGATATAGAAACTTGCTACAAAGCTTTCACAACAGAAGTATTAAAAAATATAAAATTAAAAGAAAACCGTTTTGGAATAGAGCCAGAAATAACAGCAAAACTTAGTAGAGTGAAAAACGTTAAATTTGTTGAAGTTGGAATTTCCTATTTTGGAAGAACATATAAAGAAGGGAAAAAAATAAAATTTAAAGATGCAGTTCGCACTTTATATTGCATTTTCAAATATAATATATGGGCAAGAAAATGAAAATAGTATTTAATAGGTTTAATAATTTTTATATAGAACATAAAAAAGAAACAGATGTTCTAATTTCAAAAGTTTTAAAATCTGGACAATATATTAGAGGTGAAAATATTGATGTTTTAGAAAATAAACTTGCTAGATTATGTAATAGAAAATTTGCTATAACTACATCATCTTGCACAGATGCTATATTTTTAGCTCTAAAAACAATTGATATAAAACCTGGAGATGAAGTTATTTTACCATCATTTTCATATATTGCAAGTTTAAGTCCAATTTTAATGTGTAATGCTAAACCAGTTTTTGTTGATATTTCGCCAGAGACATTAACTTTAGACTTTGACTTAATAAAAAAAGCAATTACGCCCAAAACTAAAGCTGTAATTTTCGTTCAATTATTTGGTTGTTCTCAAGATTTAAGCGAGTTAAAATCTTTTTTAAAAGAAAAAAACATAATATTGATTGAAGATGCTGCACAAGCCTTAGGTTCAAAAGTAAATGATTTGAATGGTGGAGAACAAGGTAATTTAAGCTGTATTAGTTTTGATCCGACTAAAATTGTTTCTGCATTTGGAACTGGAGGGATCGTTCTTACTGATAACCAAGAATATTATGATAAGCTCACAAAATTAATTCACCATGGTAGAAACGAAAATGGAGAATTTGAAATTCTTGGGTACAATAGTAAAATTTCCGAACTTAATGCATCTATAATAAACTTACAAATAGAAAATTTAGATTCAATTTTAGAAAAAAATAATAATATTGCTAACCAATATTTTGCTGAACTATCAAATAATAAAAGCATAAAACTATTAAAACCAAACTCAAATCAATTTTCAACATATCATAAATTTGTTATTCAAACTAAAAACAGAGATGAATTGAGAAAATATTTGTATAACAATGGTATAGAAACAAAAATTCACTATTCTACACTTTTACACGAACAAAAACTTCTAAATAATTTTGAATTTAAAACACATAATTTACAAAATAGCGAATACTCGAAAGAAAAAGTTTTAAGTTTACCTATTTATCCTAGCTTAACAAAAGAAGAAATTTATTATATTTGCAGTTATATTAATAACTTTTACGAACAATGATTATAGTTGGAGCCGGAGCAGCAGGAATTGAATCTTCAGGTTTATTTATGAAACAATCTGAAGAAGAAATAATATTTTATGATAATAAAATTATTGAAAGTAAAATATGGAACAAGTTTTCAGTTATAAATAACATAGAAACTGTAAAACAAATATTAAAAATTAATCCTAAATTTTGTGTAGCTATAGGAAATCCTAGAAGAAGAGAAAAAATGTTTAATTTTATGATTAAACTTGGAGCAGAACCAACAAATATTATCGTAAGCAAAACTATCTTATGCGAAGTTAACGAAAATGCCACTATTATTCAACCAGGAGTTTGTATTTCTTTTGATGTTAAAATAGGCAAATCATGTTTAATTCATAATAATTCAAGTATTGGTCATAAAATTACAATAGGTGATTTTGTTAATATCAGTCCTCTTTGTTCTATTATTGGTCCTTGCAAAATAGGAGATTTTTCTTACATCGGAGCTAAAAGTGTAATTATGCCAAATATAAATATTGGAAAAAACACTTATATAACACCAGGTAGTGTAGTAAATAGAAATCTTAAAGATTATGAAACATTCTAAAAAAAATATTTCTAAAAAGAAACTTATTCTGATTTTTGCAGGATTTTTGCTTTTCTTTATAACAGGGTTCTGGCTTAATACATTTATTATTGACGCAAAATATTCTTATCTGATTTTTGCCATTTTAAAAACAGTTTGCTTAATTTTTAGTATTATTTTTCTATTAATTTTGACATTTTTATCTTATAAGCAAAAACAAAAAAAGATTTTAACAAATTTTAATTTATTTTTCACAAGTTTAGTCAGTCTTTTCATTTTTTTTGAATTAGTTTTTAGTTTTTATACCCCAAGCACAAATGTCTTCACTGATTTATCAAATAACATATGGGCAAAAAGATATTTTACACAAATCAACAGCTTAGGATATAGAGATTCTGAACCTAAACCCGAAAAAGGGAAAACAAACATTTTGATAGTAGGAGATTCTTTTGTTGCTGGTCACGGGATAAAATACGAAGAAATGTTTTCAAATATTCTTAAAAATCAATTAAAACAAGAATACAATATTTTTAATTTAGGAGTTTGTGGCTCACATACAGATAGAGAGTTTGACTCTCTTTTAAACTATCCTGTCAAAGCTGATATAATTATTCTTGGATATTATCACAACGACATTGAATCTGCAATGATAAAGTATAATTTTTCCCCAGATATTAAAAATCCAAAAGATAATTTAAGTAAGTTCTCTAAATTATTTGTAAACAATTCATTATTTATAAATTATATGTTTACAATAAAATCAAAAAAATCGATTTCCAAACAATTTTTAGAATCTGACAAAAATGATTTAGTCGCTTATTTGAATGAAGACTTATGGGAATATCAAAAAAACTCATTAGACAAATTTTACAATTATAGTATTGGAAACAATATAGAATTCATAATTTTATTTTTTCCAGGGTTAAGTGAAGGCATTACTTTAACAAATGAATTAGCTGGCAAAAAGTTAGAAACATATTGCAACGAAAGAAATATTGTTTTTATAAATATTTATTCAGACATTAAAAATCTACCTCTAGAAAAAAGAATTGTAAACCAACTTGACCATCACCCTAGTGCAGAAGTAAATCAAATTATTGCAGAAAAACTTATGAAAAAATTTCAGTGATTTATGTTGAATAAGATATTAATATATTTCCCTAATACTGAAGAATACAACTTCACACCTCCGTATGAAAGTTTATTTCAAATTAAAGCATTAGAAAACTTTGCTGACAATATAATTTTTATTGATGCCAGAAAAAATAAGGACGAAAATTATTTAAAGCGAATTCTAAATGATACATCATTAATTATTATTACAACTTTAATAAAATACACTTCTATTACTATTAACTTTCAATTGAAAGATGGAATAAAACTTTCTAATCTTGCAGAAAAATATACAATCCCTGTTATTTGGACTGGGATGGCAGCTCTTTTACTTGAGAAAAATATAAAAGAATTTTGTAAAAACGATTTGTTATTAAAAACTAATTACGAAGGGAGCCTAAACAACATCATATCTAAACTGATTAAATCAGAAAACAATGCTGAATTACAAAATTTAATTGATAAAGAAAATAAGAATTTTTATTTACCAAATAGCTCATTTGAAGAATTTGGTAATTTCGATTTCAAACAAATTAACACAAAAGATTATATACATAATTCAACTTTTGATTATATTGCTAGCACAGGTTGCATTAATTCCTGCAGTTTTTGTTCAGTTCCTGTAATATACAAGCAAAAATGGAGCTATAATAAAATTGAAAATATCATAAAACATTTAAAACAAATAGTTTTAGAAAATGAAGAAATAAAAACTATTCATTTTAGAGATGATAATTTTCTAGTAAAAAAATCATTTGTCTTCGAATTATTTAATAAGCTACATGAAGAAAATATAGTTTTTCTTTGGAGTTGCCAAACAAGTGTAAATATCCTGCATACTTATACTAACGATGAAATTCAGCTACTATATAAATCTGGTTGTAGAAATATTTCATTTGGAGTTGAATCAGGAGATGAATTTATTTTAAAGAAAGTTACAAAATCAAAAACTAATAAAACTAAAACCATTGAAATATTTAAAAAATTAATTAAAAATAATATTAGTGCATCTATCACAAGTATTATTAGTTTTCCATATAATAAAGGGCGAGATTTTAATAAAACTCTAAGATTTTTAATGAAGTTAAAGTTATTATACCCACAATTAAGTATGTATTGTACAGTTTTCCAACCTATTCCAGGAACAGAAATTTTTAATGATATATATAAAAACAAAAACTATTCTTTAGCACCTCTTGCCAATAACACTTGGACATCAAAACGTAAAAAATCAATATTAAAAAAATATGAAAGTTTTTATTTTGTTTTTGACAATCCTGATTTTTACAAGCAATTATCAATAGAGCTTTCAAAAAAAATAAAACCCATAAATAAATTTTTTAGCCCTTTAATAAAATTACGTTTTCGAATAGGTTATATCAACTGTTTATGGGAGTTTGCTCTAAGCAAAAAGAAAATGTCAAAAATAAAATCCAAATTCGGTATTAATACAGAAACCTCTCTTTCAGAAATTGGAATTAGGCATTTAACCTCAAATTTTAATTACGGATACTCTAATAAACTGAAAAATAAAAAATAAACTACTGCAAAAGTATTGCAAAATTTTCAATTAATTTGTCTTTATTCATTTTTGTAAATTCTTCAAATACAAGATTTATTGTAAAATATTTTCCAATAAATAGAGATAAATCTAAAATATATTTATCTTGAAAACTTAAAATTGCTTCTTCAATAATTTTCCATTTATCGGGTTGATTTTTAATTAATTTTGAAAACTTTATTTTCAACTTTTCAACTAGTTCAACAGTTGTGCAATAATTATCAGCTTCACTTTCCCTTAATTCTGCTTGCTCCCACAAATCTTTAAGTTTTATAATAAAATTTTTTAATATTATATGATTATAACAATTTTGCTGTACATTTGAATTATTATTTTCAAAATTTAATTCCGCAATTTTAAACAACTCAGCCAAGTCTTTTGATTTTGCTAACCACAATGCATTTTTAAATGGGAAAAACACTTCACTAAACCAAATATCTGCATTAAGTTTATTAGCTAAATTCATTAAATTTGACCATTCACCCACATTATCTCTCATTGCACAAGCTGTAACTCCAAATTTTCTTTGATTTTTGCGAGAATAATCTGAAAAGTATTCTAAGTTTTTTAAAGTTTGATTTATGTCTGCATTTTTACGAATTTTAGAATATAATGTAGGTTCAAGTGCATCAACAGATACATTTATATAAAAATTACCTCTTTCCAACAAGTCTTTAATTTTTGAATTTAAAATTGTTCCATTGGTTTGAATAAATATTTTACATTCTGGATTTTCTTTTATTAGCTTTTTCCAAATCAAAAAATAAATATCGTTGAGAAAAGGTTCGCCCCCACTAAACCTAGCTTCTTTTATATGCTTTAGAAAAAAAGAAATAGAGTCAACAAAAGCCTCATTATAAATTAGTTTTGGTTTCTCAATATTTAAACTTGTTCTAATTGCAGAAGATGAATACTCTGAACACATTATACACTCTAAATTACACTCGGTTGCAATTTTAAAATCAAGCATAACAGGATGTTCAGAACTTATTTCATAATTCTCATATAATAATGGGTCAACCGATTCAAACATTAACTTTTCAAAAGCATAAAAACATGATTGGCAACCAATAGAAAAATTAGCTTTTTTTAGTTTTTTACGAAGATATTTAATTTCATTTGCTTTCCAAGCCTGATTAGCTGAAACTTCAGGATATACCCCAAGTATATAAGAATTATTATGACAACAAACTGTTATTTTACCATCAGGAAGAAAACGCAAACTTTTATAAGGAGCTAAACAAATTGGCAAGTCAAAATTACTTTGAACTCTTTGTTTATTGTATTTTTTAACAATATCTTTTTTCAATATGTAGTCTGATTTTCTCATAAATTAAAAGCTACTATACACAAATGGTCAACAATAGTATCAACATCATTATCTTGAAACTCATTAATTATCATTGATTTTGGCATTTTTTCAACATGTTTTAACAATTTTTCATCAATTAATAATTCTGGAATCTTAAAAATAACTTCTTTAACTTTTCTAGAAAGATCTTCATTAACTTCTCCCAAAATTTGAAAAATTAAGTTCACTATTTGACCTCTTAATTCTAATATTTCAATATCATTTTTAATATTTTTCCTCATCTCTACAAGTCGCAAACGCCAAAATTCTAATAAGCTAATTAAATTTTGAAATCTAAAAATATTAGACTTTGCAATTTCAGAATTTTCATTAAACTCATAAGTTCTGAAATAATCTATAATTTCTTGAATTTTTTCTACACTTAGAGACCATATTGCTTGTTGCCAAGGTTTTAAAACTATATTAAAATTAAAATTCCATTGCTCACTATTGCACTTATTTACAATATCTGGAATCTCAAAAGCATTTATAATCATTGGACAAATAGTAATCGTAAAAATTCTGTTTTTCTTTTTACATTGTTCTGAAAATTGTTGAACATTATTCCAAGCTTCATCAAATATTGCTCCTACTCTAATTTTTTCATAAGTATCAGTATTAAAACTATCCATTGAAACAGTAATATTTACTTTAGATTTCTCTAATAAATTTTGAATTTTTTTATTATAAATAGTCCCATTAGTAGTAATATTAATTATTATATCAGGATTTATTTCAAACATTTTGTCCCAAATTTCATAATAAATATTTACAAGAAATGGTTCTCCACCAGTAAATATAGTGTGTTTCACAAAAGGGAAAAACTCAACTAATTGTTCTAAAAAGTTAACATCATAAGAAAAATCTTTTGATTTAGGTTTAAAATTCTTTTGAGCTTGAAGCTTTGAAGAAAGACTAGTATCACACATAATGCAAGCTAAATTACAAGTATTCTCTAATGAAAAATCCAACAGAACTGGATAGCCATTTTTATTGGGCTCTAAATAATCAAAAGACAGAGCATTTACATTATAATAATCTTCATTAAAATAAGGAATTCCACAAAATTGACATGATTCTGGAATATCGTATTTAATCATTTTTTTACGAAATTCTTCGTAATATTCACTAAACCATATATTTTTCACAGATTTTTTTTGAATAAATTGATAATCAATATGATGACAACAAAATTGCATACCACCATTGCGATGAAAACGAATGGAAGTAAAAGGAGCATTGCAAAACCTTGAGTAATTCTTTGCTTCGCGTAAAGAATTATATTGTTTTTTTAATTTTTTCTTTTTACCAAATATCATTTTAACAATCATAAAAAACAAAGATACAAAAAAAATATTTTTTACTAATAATAATCTCAATAATAAAAATATTAGTAAATTGCAAGCGTTATGATTTTTAGAAAACCAAAACATACGTGTAAAGCAGCAGAATATTCTTTGCTGTTTCAACCTAGTGGTGAGGTCTTAGCTTGCCATTACAATAGAGGATATATTTTAGGAGTTTATCCCAAAAATTCAATTAAAGAAATTTGGAACAGTAAAAAGAGAAAGAATTTACTCAGTTCTATAAATAAAGGCAACTTTAAACTTGGTTGCTATTTCTGCAAAGAAAAAATTGATAATGGCAATACTTGGGCAGCTGGTTTTGATAAATATACTTATATAGACGATTGCCAAAAAGCCAAAATGCCTATATCAATGGAATTTCAACTAAACAATTTATGCAATTTAGAATGCACAATGTGTTCAGGGGAGTATTCCAGCGGTATCAGACAAAATAGAGAAAAAGGTAATGTTTACGAAAGTCCTTATGATGATAATTTTGTTAACCAACTTACTGATTATATTCCTCATCTAAAATATTGTGCTTTTACTGGAGGCGAACCATTTTTATTTGAAATATATTATAAGATATGGGATAAAATAAAATTTCTAAATCCAGATTTACAACTCTATATTTCTACTAATGGAACCATACTTAATGATAGAATAAAATCATATTTGAATGATTTGAATTTTAATTTTAGTATTTCAATTGATAGCGTTGAAAAAGAAACTTACGAAAAAATAAGGCGAAACGCGAAATTAGAAGAAACACTTAAAAACATTGAATGGTATCAAAACTATTGTAAATTAAAAGACACAGAAATAAATATCAAATCATTAGTTACACCCCAAAATATTTTAGATATTAGTTCTCTATTAAAATACTGTAACGACAAAGACTTGCCACTTAACTTTAAATTTGCTATATTACCTTGGTTTGCAAGAATTGATACTCTTAATAAAGAAGATTTGAACAAAACAATTCAAAAATTAAAAAATATCGAATTATTCGCACATACCGAAGTTCAAAATAACAACTTTATAAAATTAAAACAATTAATTTTAGATTTAGAATCTTTTGAAAAAGAAATAAAACTAAATAAAGATGCAAAATCAAAAAGTTTGAATGAACTTAAAGCTGAACTTATTCATTACGTCATAAATTTTAAAAATACAATAAGTGATAAAACTTTAAAAGAAGATGATTTCTATATCAAGCAGATTACAAAACTATTCACATATATAAATGATGAGCAGAAACTTAGGACAGCAATTTTAAATTTTTTAGAGCTCCCCGCTGCAACAATTCTTGGAGAGCTAAACCGACTTGAAATAGAAAAATTTGGACAAAGATTCATTCAAGCTTCACTTACAGACTTAAGCGACTTGCAATAAAATTTATTTATGATATATATTTCCAAATTTAGCCATTCTAACATAATTTTTAAAACTATTAACAGTTTGTTTTTCTTTTTCTATTATTTCTTCGTCTGATAGTTCTTCAAGAAAACAAGTTGGGTCTTCTGCATATACATTACCTGTATAATAATAAGCCATCACTCTACAACCACCGCAAGTATATGTATATTTACAATTACCACATTTCCCTTCTAAATATCTTCTATCAGTAATTTTTTGAAACAATTCTGATTCAAATAAAATTTCTTTTAAAGGTTTTTCATAAACATTACCCCCACTCACATGGTCTAAAAACATAGGACAAGGAGATACTTCGCCTTCTGGGTTAATTGCATAATATGCCCCTACCCAACAGCCAACACTAGGATTTATAGGAATTTGGTCTATATTTAGATTTTGCCCAGAAGTTTTTTCGTAAATTTCTTGTGGCAACATGTAAGGTGTATAACTAACCTGACCATTGAAATATTTTACTAATTCTGGATGAAAATAATCTCTCAAACTTTCTTTATTAACCATTAAGTCATAAGCATTACAATTCCTAGGAACAAATGGAATTCGATTAAAAGGTAAATACATATTACGAATGTTTTCTACTGTTTTATGAAAACTCTTTTTATTATATTCTCCTATTGCAACACTAAGATTAAGTCTAAAATTATACTTTTTAATTCTTTCTAAAATCTTTAAAGTATATTCTGTTTCTACATTTCGTGTTTCAACGTTAGTTAAATCAAAAGAATTTATGCCTAAAGAAATAATAAGATTCTCTCCAACAATCGACTGTATTTTCTCTAAATTCTTATCAGTCAAAGCACTCCCATTGCTTGCAATTCCTATAATATAACCGAGTTCTTTAGCTTTTGCCACCAACTGAGAAAAATCTTTTCTCAACAAAAATTCTCCACCCGAAAAATTTATAAATCTTGTACCTAAAGCATAAGCAGGTTCTAAAATATGCTTAACTATCTTATCATAAGGTATATCTGGGAATACTTTATCTACATTACTTCCAGAAGAACAATATTTACAATTAAAGTTACAATTTCTTGTGGTTTCAAAATATACAGTATGAAATTTTCCAAACATAAAATCAAAATAATTTATTTTTTTCAAATATAATCATTAAATTTGCGATAAAGTTTAATTTTTAAAATCTTTTACAAATTTAATAAAAAAGTTAATGCAAAATAATATTAAAGAAATAAGTAATAAAATTATACAAATATTACCTTATGAAAAATCATTTCTTTTTGTTGATGAATTAAGTTTTATTTCAGACAATACAATAATAGGTCATTATACATTTACTGAAAACGATTTTTTTTACAGGTTACACTTCAAACACATTCCTATAACACCAGGAGTTATTTTAATAGAAATGATGGGACAAATTGGATTGGTTTGTCATTTAGTTTATTTTAATAATTTGCACTTAAATAATAAAACTTTTCACCCTATACTTTCAAATGTTGAAGCAAGTTTTTTAAAAGAGGTAAAAATTAACGACAGATTAACTATAATTTCGGAAAAAATATACTATAGAAAAGGAATCCTAAAATCCAACTTAAAACTACTAAATTCAAATCATGAAGTTTGTACTTTGTACAAAGCTCATGCACATTTAATAATTGAATAAAGTCATAATGAAAAGAGTTGTTATTACTGGAATTGGAATATTAAGCCCCAATGCTTCAAGTGTTAAAGAATTTACCGAGGCTTTAAAACTTGGTAAATCTGGTATTCAATTCATTCCTGAATTAAAAAAATTAGGTTTTAGATGCCAAGTGGGAGGTATTTGTAAATTAGATGAACACAATTTATTAAAAAAATATCCACATTTTAATTTTCCATATATTAGCAGAAGCACTAAACTTCTGATTCAAGCAGCAGACGAAGCTATTACTAATTCAAAACTTGATATTAAAGAATTTGAATTTGCAGATATTATTATTGGCTCATCAATATCTTCTGCCGACTTATGGGGAGACAAAATCATTGACTATACTAATAATTTAAAACATTTAAAACTTGGAAGTACAGCTTTTGAACAAATCATCACTTCAAGTCCAGCCTCCATTTTGTCAGGAATATTAGGAACAAAATCTAGAGTAATTTCTAATTCGCTAGCATGTGCTAGTTCAACTGAATCAATTATAGAAGGATATAGAAGGATTAAAAACTCTGAAAACAAACTAATTATTGCTGGTGGCGTAGAACCTTACTCAAAATATTATTGGGCAACAATGGACGCTATGAAAATAACTAATCCAAATCATAACAATAATCCAGAAAAAGCCAGTCGTCCAATGAGTGGCTCTGCTCGCGGATTTATACCTGCTGAAGGAGCTGCTGTAGTAATATTAGAAGAATATGAACAAGCTAAAAATAGAAACGCAAAAATTTATGCAGAAATAATCGGTGAACACATAAATTGTGGAGGACAACAAAATGGTGGAAGCATGACAAACTCTAACTTTGAGGAAGTAAAAAATTGTATAAAAGCTTCTATTGTTAAATCTAAAATTGATCCAGAACAAATAAATTATATTTCAGGACATTTAACTGGTACAAAAGCCGATCCATCAGAAATAAAAGCATGGAAAGATAGCTTAAATATAAAAATGGATTATTTCCCATATATAAACTCAACCAAATCTTTAATTGGTCACAGTATGGGAGCTTGTGGAGCTATCGAGATTATTGCAACCATTTTACAAATGCATAATAATTTTATTCATCCTTCACTAAATTGCGAAGACTTAGAGTCTGAAATTAGTAAAACTATACCTATGTCTAAAATTCCACAAAAAACCACAGAAAACATTAAAATTAATTATGCAATAAGTGCTAATTTTGGCTCTGGCGACCATAATACATGTATTGTTTTAAAAAATCTTTATGAGTAATAGAGTGGTTATAACAGGCTTAGGAGTTGTTTCGCCAATTGGAACAGGCATTAACGACTTTTTATATTCCTTAAAAAATGGTATTTCTGGAATAAAACACATTGAAGAATTAGTAAATTTAAACTTTGCTTGTACTATAGGTGGAATTCCTGATATTTCTAACTCAGAATTTTTAAGTTTAATTGAACAAAATGAATTAGTTGAAGCAGACACATCAATTAAATATTCAGTAATTGCTGGCATGGAAGCATGGGAATCTGCTAAACTCAAAATTCCTGAAATAAACTCCGATGAAATTAATATTAATGCTGGGGCAATAATAGGAACTTGTGCGGGCGGTTTGGAAATTTTTATGCGTAAAATGTTTCCTCTGATATCAACAGGAAAAGTAAAAAGGTTAGGTAGTCAAATTATTGAACACTGGATGTCAAGCGGTTCGGTAGCTACTTTATCGAAAATTTTAGCTTTAGCAAATCTAACAACTTCTAATTCTTCAGCATGTTCTACAGGTTTAGAAGCTATTATCATGGCTTACGACAGAATTAAATCTGAAAAAGCAAAAATTATGTTAGCCGGAGGAAGTGAACCTTATTCTCCGTATGCTTGGGGTGGATTTGATTCTATGCGTTTATTAAGCAGAAAATATAACGAAAATCCTAAGTTTGCAAGTCGTCCAATGAGCAACTCTGCTACAGGCTTTGTACCTTCTGCTGGAGCTGGTATTATTATTTTAGAAGATTACGAGCACGCAAAAAACAGAAAAGCAAATATTTTAGCAGAAATTATTGGAACTGCAATTAATTCAGGAGGACAAAGACAAGGTGGAACAATGACATCGCCAAACTCCCAACAAGTGATAAGTTGTATTACACAAGCTTTAGAAGAAGCAAATATAACAGGGAAAGATATTGATTTAATTTCTGGACATTTAACAGGAACTATGGCTGATAGTATTGAAGTTAAAAACTGGAAAACAGCTCTAAATTTAAATAATAAATTCCCATATATAAATGCACCAAAATCAATTTTAGGGCATGCAATTGGAGCAGCTGGAGCTATAGAAACTATAGCAACAATTTTACAAATACAACATAAGTTTATCCATCCAACAATAAACTGTGAAGATTTAAATCCTGAAATTAAATCTACTTGGAATAAAAATAAAATTCCTATAGAAACAATAGAAGATATTGAAATTAATTATGCCATGAAAGCAAGTTTTGGATTTGGAGATGTTAATTCTTGTATAATTTTAAAAAAAATTAATTAACTTTGAAAAAAAATAAAATATGGAAAAAATTAAAAAAGAATGTATTGAAATATTAAAAAAATACACTTTCAATCAAGAGGTTTGGGAAAATTTTAATGATAAGTCAAGCATTATTGATGACCTGAAAATAAACTCTGCCAGAATTGTTGATATAATTATTGATATTGAAGAAAAATACAATATTGAAATAACAGATGATGAACTTGATAAACTAAAATGTTTTCAAGATATTGTAGAGCTAATAAAAAGTAAAATCTAAGTTTTAATGACAGGTACAGAACCTATTTTAAACATTGCGGTACTTTGCCATAACCACTCTGTTTTTATTGAGAAGTGCATTAATTCTATACTCTGCCAAAACACATCATATAAATACAAAATCATTATTGTTGATGATTGTTCAACAGATGGAACTAGAGAAATATTAGAGAACTTTTCTAAACAAAATCCTAATAAAATTGAACTTATTTTAAATAACGAAAATATTGGTGCATTATATTCTGCCAAAATTTTAGCACAAAAAGCTAATGCTAAATATGTTTGCTTTCTAGACGGAGATGACTACTGGTGTTATGAAAACAAAATCCAAACTCAAATTGATTTTTTAGAAAACAATCCTGATTATGCAGGATGTTTTCATGATGCAAAAATTGAGCAACACAATAATTCAAATGATGCAAACTACAATCATAGAACTCATATTAACTGGAAAACCTACTCGCAATTTAATAGATTTGTCGAAGACTTTATGCCTTGGGATTTATTAGTGAGAAATATTATTCCAACAGCATCATTAATTTTTAGGAATACTAAAATTTTAGAATTTTTAAACAATTACAATGCAGCTACTCTATCGCTTAGTTGGGCTGTACATTTAGAAATCATTAAAAATTCGAAATTCAAATATTTTAATGAAATATGGTCTGTTTATAATGACCATCCAAAAGGAGCTTCAAAAATTTACGACATAACTGTATTTAAAAGAAATAATGTGAAAATTTTAGAAAATTTATTAAAAGACCCTGAATGGAAATTTTACAAATATGAAATTTACAACACAATTTGCAAAGAATACAGATCTATGTTAAAATCAAAATGGGAACTTGAAAAATCTTGGAAAGAATATAATAAATCAGTAAAGGCTTATAAAAAGTACCTAAGAATTGCCAACAAATTTGATGTTGACCAACTAAAAAACGATTTTGATTATGTGCGGAATAACGGGCTGGTGGACTAAAAACTCTAAAATTAATAGAGAATTATTTAACTCCATGCGTGACTCCTTAACACACAGAGGACCTGATGGCTATGATTCTTATTTTAGTAGTGATGAGAAATTAGCACTTGGACATAGAAAATTAGCATTTGACAATTTTAGCAAATCTGATACTCAAGTTATATGCAATGAAGACAAAAATATTTGTTCAGTTTTTAATGGTAAAATATATAATTACAAAAATTTACGAATTTTACTAGAGGCAAAATCTTATGTTTTTAAATCAAACTCCGATAGTGAGCTAATTATATACGCATACCAAGAATGGGGAATGGAATTTTTAGAAATAATTGACGGAATGTTTGCATTTGCCATTTGGGATAATAATTTACAAAAATTATTTTTAGCTAGAGACAGATTTGGAACAAAACCTTTGTACTACTTTATAGATAAAGAAAATTTAATTTTTGCTTCCGAAATAAAAGCAATTATTAAAAACCCTGAAATAAAAAGAGGAATAAATAAAAAATCGCTTAGCGAATATTTTATATATAGGTATATTCCTTCTCCAAACACAATTTTTCAAGATATTTTTAAAATTCCACCTGCACATTATATAGAAATAGATAAAAATTTTAATATTTCTCACAAAAAATATTTTGAACTAAAAATTGACAACAAAAAGCAAAGAAAAAGTAAACTTATCAAAGAAATCGAAGTTTTAATTCGCAATTCAATAAAAGAACAAACAGATTCAAATCTTAATATTGCAAGCTTTTTAAGCGGAGGTATTGACTCATCAATTTTAGTTAAATATTTCTCAGAAATTAAAAAAGGAATAAATACTTTTTCAATTGGATTTGAAAATTGGGAAAAATCAGAACATATATTTGCAGAAAAAGTCTCTGAAATTTATAAAACCAATCATTTTTCAGAACTTCTAAACCAAGAAAGTTTAAATATTCTTGATGAAATAATGTATTATTACGATGAACCTATTGCAGACATATCAATAATTCCAACATATTTTGCCTGTAAATTAGCTTCACAACACAATAAAGTAATTTTATCAGGCGAAGGTGCTGATGAGTTTTTTGCAGGCTATGGTTGGCATAAAGAATATTTATGGGAAATTTCAAAATCCGAACTAAAAAAAGCTAAAAAATGGAATTGGAAATTACCTATAAATAATTTCGACATAGATTCTTATGCAAAAACAATGAAAATGGGAGAATTTGATGAAAAAGAACTAAAATTCCTACTAACCGAAAAATATCATAATCATATTCCAACTGATACAAAAGAATTTTACAAAAAATATTTTAACGAAAACATAGACAAACCAAAACGATTTCAAGTAATTGATATCAAAACATTTATGGGTGAGCTAATTTTAACAAAAATGGATAGAGCCAGTATGGCAAATTCCTTAGAAGTTAGAATGCCATTTTTGAAAAAAGAAATTTGCGAAAAAATGCTTAGCTTAGATACAAAAATGTATTTTGATAAAAAAAAGCAAAAAATAATTCTATATAAACTTTTACAAAAAGATTTACCAAAGAAAATTTTAAATCGCAAAAAACAAGGTTTTACTGGACCTGATGAATTTTACATGAATTTTGAATTTTATGAAAAATATTTAAATAACTCAAAATTAGTCGATGCTGGAATAATTAACCAATCTGCTATAAATCATTATATTAAACAAAAAGACCATTGGCGTTTATGGAAAATATTAGTTTTGGAAAAATGGTTTAATAAATGGATAGCATAAATTTATATACCTTATGAATAAATTTGTTTTTGTAGTTTGCGGTGGTAGAGAACATATTGAAAAGCTAAATTTTTCATTAAAATTCTTACGTAAATACTCTAAAAACGAAATAATTGTTCTAAGCGACTTGAAACGAAATGAAATAATAATAGAACACGAAAATATTATTCAAGTTGATACTCCTAAAAACTTTGACAACCACCAAGCTAGTATTTTTATAAAAACAGGCTTAAACAAATTTTTACCAAAAACTCATAATTATTGTTATTTAGATGGAGATATTGTAGCAATTAATGAAAAAGTAGATGAAATTTTTAATTTTTATAACCCACCTATTACTTTTGCAAAAGACCATTGTTCTTTACAATATTTTTCGCCTCATGCCATGAATTGTACTTGTATTGTAAATAAAATTATAAATGATGAAACTTTTAAAATAAAAATATCCAGTCTTTTTGAAAAGATTGACTACTCAAATCCAAAAATAAAAGAGCAATCACAACAGCTTTTGCAAATATTTGCAGAATATCATAACAATCCAATAAAGTATTTATTTCAAAACATTACTTATTTTATAGAAAGGTATATTTTACCCATAAAACAATTTAAACTTAAACAATTCAAATTTCTCAAGTCAGATAAGTGTTGGTATAATTTGGATAACGAAGCTGTACTTTTCGACTATCCATATTATGAAAAAAAAATATGGGGCAAAGCAGGAATATTATTTAATTTTGAAGAAAATTTATGGGAAAATAGAAAAGGTGAAAGATACGAATTTAAGGCACCAAGCTGTTCACATCTCAGTGAATATTTAGAAAAGGAATATGGAATTAAAATTCCTGATAATTGGCGACATTGGAATGGAGGCGTTTTTTTATTTAATGAAAAATCAGAAGAGTTCTTAAATTTTTGGCACGAAACTACTATTAAAGAATTTTCAAATCCCTACACCAAAACTCGCGATCAAGGAACTTTGGCTTTAAGTGCTTGGAAATTTGGTTTAGAAAACCACCCTAATATTTCTGAAGAGTTTAATTGGATTTGCGAATATGCAAACAAAGATATTGATTGGGATAATAATTTAGGATATACAAAAGATGGATTTAAAACCAAATTCTACCCTAACCTATTACACATTTACCATGAATGGGGAAATAAAGATTGGAGTATTTGGCAATCTGTTGCGAACCAAAATCAAAATACTTAATTTTAAAATAAACATATTTTTTACTTACTTTACATAAAATTTATATTATGCTATTACATTTTTCAAAATTTCAAGGAGCTGGCAATGATTTCATCATTATAAACATGATGGATAATCAATTTGAACTTAATCAAAGACAAATTGAATTTTTATGTAACAGAAGATTTGGAATAGGTGCAGATGGCTTAATGTTAGTGCAAAAAAATGATGATTATGATTTTTATATGCAATATTTTAATTCAGATGGTAAAGAAGGAAGCATGTGCGGAAATGGCGGAAGATGTATTGCAAAATATGCATATTTAAATAAAATTTCTAGCTCGGAAGTAAAATTTTTAGCTATAGACGGAAAACATAAAGCGACTATAAATAGAAACTCTGTTTCGCTTTCTATGAGCAATGTGGATAAAATACAAGATTTTGAAGATGGTTATTTTTTAGATACAGGCTCGCCTCATTTTGTTAGTTTTGTAAAAGATTTAAACTCAATAAATGTAAAACAAGAAGGTAGAAAAATTGCTGATGAACCAAGATTTTCACCTATGAGAACAAATGTAAATTTTGTTGAAATCAAAAATGATAATATTCGTATAGCTACTTTTGAAAGAGGAGTTGAAGATGAAACCCTTGCCTGCGGAACTGGCTCTGTTGCTTCAGCGTTGGCAATACATCATTCTGGTAAAACAAAATCAAACGAGATAGTTTTAATTGCAAAAGGTGGAAGACTAAAAGTAAATTTTGAGAACAAAAACAATATATACCAAAATATTATTTTAAGTGGCGATGCTGAATTTGTGTTTGAAGGGAGAATTGATATATAAAAAAAGCTACTCCAACATAGTCAAAGTAGCTTTATCAAATAAATCAACAATATTTCTTATCTTGGTATATATACTTCCTTTACTCTATCAACTTGTCCGTCTTTAGTAACGTTTAATTCTAAAATAATTTTAGTTATGGTGTGAGAATCACCTAAATACTCTATTTTAGAAAGTGGAACATCATTTCCATCTTCAATTCCTTTAATATACACCTTATTACCTAAAGAATCTGCATATTCTTGAGCATCAATTTGTAAATAATAGTAATCGTAAATCTTCTCTTTTGCTGGCGTATAAGTCATTCCTGAATAATAACAAACTCCTGGATCATCTTTTCTACCTAGATAACCATGTTTTTCATCAAAAGTTGTTGGAGATAATTCTTTAGAATATAAATCTGCATTAACTTTAAAATATGTATTTTTAGTACCCCATTTATGTGCATAAACCTTGCCAAATCTTAAACGTCCAGCAACTCTTGAGTCGATACTAATAGTTGATGTATAACTAGTATCATTAACATTGTTAGCAGTTCTACTTACAGTATAAGAACCAGTAAATACTTCAGAAATATTAGCTACTCTAAAAGGACGATTATTTGTTGAGCTATTACCTGCTAAATCTGTTGCTGTATATGTTAAATTTAAAAATTCTTCAACAGATCCTCTAGTAGCTCTCAAATAGCCATCTTTACTTAAAGGTAACACTGTAGTATCTAGTGTAACAACTATTTCTGAGGTTTTTGAAGCATTATCTTCAACAAAAACTCCAGGATCTACATATTTGGTCCACAATAGTAAAGTTGTGTCTTTTTCTTCATCATGTAAAATCTTGCCATCAGGATTTAAAACATAAATTTTTGGACCTTGGTTATCTTCAGGCTTACAAGAATTAAACATTAAGCCAGCTAATATTATTAAAACACTTATACCAAAGACTTTTTTCATAATTTTATTTTTTTAAATATTTTCAAAAATAATCAATTTTAATGTAAAATACAAATGTATTACAAAATTATTATTTTCAAAACAAAATATTCAAGAATTTTACTTTTTTACTAATTTTTTAGTTTTCCCTGAATTAACAAAACGAATAAAATAAACACCTTCGATTAAATCTCCAAGTTTAATTTCACTTATTTCGCCATAAATTTCTTGATTTAACACTAACCTTCCTGTTAAATCAAATATTTCAACAATTTCTTTTCTTTCATAAATTTTCACAAAAATAATATCCGAAGCTGGATTTGGATAAATTTCTGGTTCTTGCACAACAATCTTATTAGAAAAGATCGAGCTATTGTCTAAAACTCCAATTTTAATCTCATCAATATAAAGAACAGAACCATTATCATTTTTTGTTCGAAACCTTACTATAAGCTTTTCGCCTTTAAATTCATTTAAACTAATATTTATTGTATCAAATTCAAAATCTTCTTCAGGTTTATAAAACTTTGCATATATATTACCATCTACAGTTGCTAGATTTTCTCCACCTTCTGCAAATAATATTTTATCAAAACTTAAACCACAATCAGTACTAATTTCTATTATTAAACTATCTTTATAATTATTTGCTGCTCGCTTTTTATATGCATAAGTAAAACTTAAAAACACAGAATCATTTTCTACTGGCATAGTAATTTCTGGTAAATACAAATCATCTATATTCCAATTTTTGGGAGTATATTCATGAAAATTAACACCTATAGATTTATGTTCATCGTTTTCGCCCCAATTCAACAATGACCAAGTAGTTCTAAAATCAGGATTTATTATTACAAATTCAGAATTTTGCAAATCAAAAATATTTTCAAAGTTTTGATAATAAGAACTGTCAACTTCACTTAATAATAATATCCTGTGATTGAAAGCATTATTAAATCTATCGAATTCAGAAAAATCTTCTAATGGTTTTACTATTCCGTGAATATAATTTTCGCCTGCTAATAATTCTAAATTCGAATATAAAAATTCAAAAATATCACCTTCAGCAATATTTTCATTAATACTTGAATCACATACTATCTCTTCATTTAGATAAACTTTAATATTAAAGCCATTTATTGGATTTTGTCCAAGATTGTTAACTTTCATTTGAACATTTAAAAATTTTTCATCTTGACAAACAAAACTTTTTTCTGATGATGTTAACTCTAAACTTAAATCATATTCATTTGAGATAGGTGGAACTGGCGTATAAATATCAGACAGATGCTCAAAAGCAGCAAGCACATCAATCATTCCATTTCCATAAACATTGTCTTCTCCTTCTTCGCCAAGATCTGATGCGGTTTCATATAAAGCAAGTTTTAGCTCATAAGCTGAAGCCATTGGAAAAGCCTCGGCTAATAACAACAAAGCTCCTGATACATGTGGACAAGCCATAGAAGTTCCTTGCAAATAAGAATATGAATCTGTACCGCTAGCAGAACGGACATTAACACCAGGTGCTACAACTTCTGGTTTTATCTTTATTCGCCCTTCTTCCTCAACACAAGGCGAAGGTCCACGACTCGAAAAGTCAGCAATAGGCAAAGTTTCAGAATGTCCAGCAACAGCTCCGACTGACATTGGATTTACAATATTATAAGCCAACATTGCTGGGAAGCCTGTTGTTCCGGCACCTGGTCCTTCATTACCGGCAGAAAAAGGAGAACAAATACCAGCTGTTTCTATAGTAACCAAAATTTCTGCTTCAGGCAAATCACAAGCCCCAAATTCAAGGGCTAAATTATAATTATAACCCCAAGAATTATTTATTACTCGTGGAACATCATCACTAGTGGTTTCATCGCCATCAGGATTTAAAACCCAATCGAAAACTGCCATAAAATCTTCTGGTGTTAACAAATCGGAATCACCACTTGCCACTGGATCGCTAGCTATCCACTTTGCATTAAAAGCCACACCAATAGTATCGTTTGCCACTCTATCCAAACCTAAAACTGTTCCTGTAGTATGAGTTCCATGACTTGAGCCTGCATTATCAACAGGTTTAGGATTACGAATTCCATACCAACATTGACTTAAAGGGAAATAATTTCCTGCAAAATTATCAGAAATAGCAGGATGTGTTGCATGAACACCAGTATCCATGCTCAAAAATAAAATATTTCGCCCTGTATAACCCATTTCCCAAAGTTTATGAGCATTTATTGCTTTTAATCCAGGTTCTGTTCCGCCTACTAGCTTAGACTCTGAAGACATAACTAATTCAGATTCAACAATTTTGTATCTTGGAGAATTTATATCAATAAAGCGAATGAATTTTTGATCAGCTAAATAATAAATAAAATTTGGTTTTATCTCAATATTCAACGCATTAGCAACACGATAATATTTTATATTTTCAACAACTCTAGAATCTTGATTCAACATAAAATCTAAGCAAACAGCAAATTCGCTTAAAGAAATTTCAGCATTTTTATTCAACAAATCATTTACTGATTTAGTTCTCAAGTCAAAAGAAGCTTTTTTAGCATCTAAATTCCTTGCCAATTCATATATATCATAATTTGAATTGAAATAAATATTCACATCAATATAATCTTTTTCATTTTTTCCCAATTCCGAGACCAAAGCAGGCGAAAGAATAGATTGAGAAAATAAAAAACCTGACAACAACAATAAATATACAAAAAGTGTAGTTTTCATAATAAAATATTTTGCTTCAAAAATAACAAATCAAATTTATAAAAGCACATAATTATTTTTTTTTATATCTTTACACTTAAAATTTTATTTAAAATGAAGAAATTTTTCATATTTTTTATTTTATCAGTATTTGCTCTACCACTATTTTCACAAGTTGAAGAACCAGTAGATAATCCTGGAGGTGGAGGCTATGGCGCTATTATATTAAATTTCAGAAGCTTAGATGACCAATTTGCTCTATATACAGGCGGAGGCGGAGGTTTTGTTGTTAAAGATTTTAGAATAGGTGTATATTTTAGCGGAATGAAAAAATCTTTTGCTAAAAATGATTCTATTATGTCTTCGAAAAGAATAAGTTGTACTCAAGGTGGCTTGTGGTTTGCTTATCCTTTTTTTAAAAGACATGCCTTACATGGTTTAGCTGAAATGAAATTTAGTATTGGGAATACTAAATTAATAGATACTAATTGGCAACACCATGATAAAAAAATTTTCTGGGGTTTTAACCCTTCATTAGCAATAGAATATGATATTTCTGATATTTTAAAAATTGCTGCCGGCGTAGAATATCAATACAATTATTTTAATAAACTTCCAACATTATATTCAGCCGATGCTTTTTCTTCACCAGGAGTATTTATTTCTGTAAAATTGGGGACATTTTAAAATAATTTAAGTTGTAATCTCATTCAAGGATTTATCATTTGAACTTAGCATATACATTGCAAAAACAGCAAAGAAAACTCTAATATCAACATAAGAACTTGATTTTAAAACATTTAATATTATATAGACTAATACCAACAAATTAATATAATTTGTACCATTTAAGTTCTTTGAAAAAACAAAAAATAAAAATATTAAAAATAAAATCAAACCAATTAAACCAAGTTCTACCCAAATTTCAAGAAAAATATTATGAGGATAAGCTCTAAAATCTTTTTGTAAATAAAGAATTCCAAAACTACCAACACCAAATCCATAAATAGATTCAAACTTATTGTTTTTTATTAAATCTATACTAAATTTCAATTGGTCAATTCTTGTATCGACAGAAGTATTTACACTACTGCTTTTAGTTGTATTAGAAGTTGTAGGCACACTGCTAGTTTCACTATCAGAAGAAGGCATCAGCAAGCTTATTCTAAATACTGAACGATCAAGTAAAACTTTAACTTCCTTTTCAAAAATAAGAAAAAAAACAAAAAACAATAATACTGTTAATCCACTATATAAAGCTTTTTTAAAATCTGAAAGCAATACTTTGCTAAAATAATAACTGTAAATATATTTTATTATAAAAAGTGGAATTAAAAGTAATAATACAAAAATAAATGGACCTCTAGCTCCAAGTAAAAACAATAAAATAATAGTAAGAGTAACTACAAAACTTGAAACAAATAAATTTTTAAAAATTCTTTTTTTAGCTCCCAATATTACCAAAATATTCAAGCCCATAAAACTTGCACAAGACAGATATAATCCTAAAATTGGCTCATAATAAGCTTTTTTTGAATAACCATCATCTAAATAGTCCAAATAAATTTTTAAAAACCATATACTCACAAAAATTAAAGTAATAGATACTATTCTAAAAAACTTAGCGATATCAAATCTTTTACATAAAAGTGGAAATCCAAAACCAATAATATTTGGAATAAAAAGCATTACTTTTTTATAAGAATAACTTTCTGACGGTGTCCATATTAAGCTTAACAACATCCACAGATAAAATAGAATTAAAAAAACAAAAGACAATAAAATATTTTTGTTAAAACTAACTGAGATTTTTTTATTTTTAAATTCTATTATAAGTGCAAGCAACAATAAGAAAGAGGCAAGAAAAGTAAAATCAATAGGAAAAGGGATGTTATAAAAAATCAAAAAACTTTTTATTATTCCTGAAAGATAAAATATTGTAAAAACAACTTCCATTTTAAATGTCTTCTACAATTTCTTTATAAACACTATCCCACCCCTCCCATTCATTTACAACCAAATTACTATTATGCCATAAAAGAACAAAATCTCCATTATAAGATTTTACAATATTAGCAAGTTTTATACTTTCTTTTATACAATCTTGCTGGTTTTCATATTTTGCTCTTAAAGCCTTATCCATTACTATAAGAGGACGTTCTCTTAATTGTAGTTGATTTCTTAGTTCAACATCAAAAAGTGGATACTCATAACATATTCCACACCTAAAACCAATATCAGAATAAAAACCCATTCCAGAATCAACTTTTAAATTACAAGCTTCCCAATCTCTAAAAGTTTGAGGTATTAAATACCTTAAAAAATGTTGTCGCCCTTCGGAGACATTGTTTGTTAAATTATACAATCTATTAATTTCTCTTTTAAGTTGCGAAATATTGTTATAGCTTGAATATGAAGGATGAATTCCTATTATATGATTTCTTTCTTTTATATTATGTATAGTTTTTTTTATTTTTTTATCTAAAATACTATAAGTAACCTGTTTTTCTCCTTTTAATCCTGGAATAAAATAAAATTCAGATTTAACATTCTTAGTCTCAGAGATGTCCATAAAAAAATCAAATTTATCGTAAACATCAGCTTCTTTTTTAAAAATTTGCTTATAAACAGTTTTTAAAGTATTAAAAAATATTTTAAAACTTTTTCTACGAAAAATATCACCTAAAAGTGCCTTAACAATTTTTCCAAACTTATCATATCTGGCAAAAAAGTCAATATCATGGGTTAAAAACAATCGAAATTCTTTTTTTGATGAATCAACTTCTAAGCCTGCATCATTTAACATTTTAGCTATAACACTTATGTAATCATTTACTATAGGACGTTTATGAAAACCATATTTTATTGAAAGATTCTCTTTTTCATCAAATCTGTCATGCTTATCTTTAGTTTTAGTTGCTATTTCTTCCCACCTAGTAAGCATAAAAAATATAGCTGCTATAATGTCATTTCCACAAAAAATAAGACCATCTTCATTTCTAAGTTCATCTTTGCCAAACAGTATGGGAATTGCAAAACTAAAACCTTCACAAGTCATAAAATCCACATCTGTAGGAATATTTATAATATTTTGGAAATACTTATAACCATCTTCAAAATTAGAAAAAAATACATCGTCAATTATTAGTCTATAATTATCCGAAACAAATCTATAAAGAGGTTCATTATCTGTTAAAATTTCATATTCAGTATTATAAATTTCACCAAAAATATAGTTCAGAACATATTTTTTTTCAGCGACAAACTTATTTTGAATAAAAATTTTAATCATAATTTGTGTATGAAATTTCTACAAATATAGTAAAGTATTAAAATTCTGCACAAACTTTTTTTCTTTTAAGTTTAAAGTTTTGCATTTATTATAATTTTCTTGCCACTACTCTATATAGCAAATATAAAAAGTAAAGATAATATAAACTCAAAACTGACGATAACAAAATCATAAAACTTATCATATTCCAGTCAAAAACTTTAACAATTCCAAAAATTAATAAAGTTAGAACTAACAATCCTATTTGCCAGTATAAAGACACTTTTTGTTTTTCAAAAACCGACAAACTAATTGACAATGGCACTGTAACAAATCTTATCATAATTAATGGTATTAATATTTTCGCATAATAACCAGCTATACGCCATTCTTCACCAAACACTAAAGCAAAAAGCCATTCTCCTAAGAAAAATATAACTACAATTATTGGGATTGCCATTAAGCTAAGTTTTTTTAAAGTACTCCAAAACACTTCTTTTGCATGTCCATATTTTTTCATTTGTTCATGAGCTTCTTTATAATACACATTTTGCATAGAAGTTCCGATAACTGCACTTGGTAGTCCTAAAATTCTATTTGACAAAGAATAATATCCAACCTGAGTAACATTATATAACATAGAGATTAAAACACTTACAAGATTTATTGCTAAAACATTTGCTAAAGTTGCAGGCATTTGATATTTCGGGAAATCAACATATCGCTTTGCTTGCATTTTCATATTAGACCAAGATGTTTTTTTTATAAATAATCTAAGTTTAATTTTAGACATTAAAGGAAATATAGAAACAAGATAGCCTATAATTTGTCCAACAATTAAACCCATTGGAGTTTTTGACAAAAAGCCTAAACCTATCTGAGTTCCAGTTCTGGTGCTTGCTCTCCAAATACTGGCTGATGCAATACTTTTATATAATTTTTCGCGAGTATTATAATAACTTAACATATTATATGCTCCCTGTAAAAACACAGTTACTGGAACAAAATACAGCCAGAATTTTATTTGTGAATTATTTAATAAAACAGTTATAGCATCAGCAAAAAAGCCTATTAAAATTTGCAAAACTAAAGACAGTACAAAAGCAATAATAAAACCAAGACTCATTATATTCCATGCATCTTCTTTTCTGTCGGGTAAAACAATGGAAAGCTCATAACGTAAATTTGCAATACTACCTAAAATTGCTGTTACAGAAACAAAAAGTTCTAAAATACCAAAATCATCTGGGGAATACATACGTGTAAGCACAGGCATCAATATCATCGGAATGATTTGTGCTATCATAGTCCCCTTAAAAAGAATAAAAAAGTTCTTGGAGAACTCCGACTTTGGAGAAATTATTTTAGAAATTTGTCTAAACATCTTTAAATAATATTTCGCAAAAATAACTAATCAAAAAGATTTATGATAATTTTTTTGAAAAACATAATAAGATTGAGCATAAATTTTAATTCTAAAATTGTTTATTTATTTTTGCCTAATATAATTTTTTATTTAATATGAAAATTTGTCATATAAGTACAGTTCATTCACGCTATGATGTAAGGATTTTTTTAAAAGAATGTATTTCTCTAGCAAAAAACTATAAAGAAGTTCATCTTATTATTGCTGATGGTTTAGGAAATGAAACTAAAAACAATGTAATTATTCACGACATAGGTAAACCTAAAACACGAAAAGATAGATTTTTGAAATTCAGCAAGTTAGCACTATCTAAAGCAAAAGAATTACAAGCAGACGTATATCATATTCACGACCCTGAATTATTAAGAATAGTTTTAAAATTACAAAAATTTGGTGCTAAAATTATTTACGACTCACACGAAGATTTGCCAAGACAAATTTTAAATAAAACATATATTCCTAAATATTTAAGAAAACTTATTTCAAGAATTACAGAAAATTATGAAAACAAAATTTCTAAAAAACTAAATGCCATAATTGCTGCAACCCCACATATAAGAAATAGATTTTTAATAATAAATAAAAATACTGTTGACATTAATAACTTTCCTATAATAGAAGATATAAAATTCAATTCTGATTGGGAAAACAGAGAACTTGCAATAGGATATATAGGTGGTATTTTTAAAACAAGAGGAATATTTGAAACTCTTGATGCTATTAATAATACAGATATAAAACTTCATTTGGCTGGCAATTTTTCACATTCTCAATTAGAAACAGAGTGCAAATCACATCCAGCATGGAAACAAGTTGAGTTTCATGGATATTTAGACAGAGATGGAGTAAATGAATTATTAAAAAAAGTTAGACTTGGAATGGTAATTTTAGAAGCAACTCCAAGCTATATAGTTTCTTTACCAATAAAAATGTTTGAATATATGGCTGCAGGTTTACCAGTAATTGCTTCAGATTTCCCTTTATGGAAAAGCATAATTGAAGAAAGCAAATGTGGAGTTTGTGTTGACCAAACAAATTCAAAATTAATAAAAGAAACTTTGCTTTCACTTATCAACGATACTGATAAATTGGCAAAATTTGGCAACAATGGCAGAAAAGCTGTTGAGCTAAATTATAATTGGAATAATGAAGTCCAAAAATTATATAATTTATATGGTAAATTTAAGTAAAAAATATTTGAAAAATGAATATACTAATTATAAATCATTATGCTGGTTCTCCTGAAATGGGAATGGAATTTAGACCTTTCTACTTTGCAACAGAATGGATAAAAATGGGACACAAAGTTAGTATTCTCGCTGCTGATAACTCACATTTACGAAAACGTAAAATCAATATAAACAAAAGTTTTACAGAAGAAATTATTGATGGTATAAAATATATTTGGGTAAAGACTCCTGCTTACCAAGGCAATGGGATTGCTAGGGTAAGAAATATTTTCAGTTTTGTTTGGCAAACATATTTTAACGCAAGAAAAATAGCAAAAGAGATTTGCCCTGATGTTATTATTGCCTCATCTACTTATCCTTCAGATAATTACGTAGCAAAAAAAATTGCAAAACTAAGTAATGCAAAACATATTTACGAAGTTCACGACCTTTGGCCACTATCTCCAATGGAGCTTGGAAACATGTCAAAATACCATCCTTTCATAATGCTAATGCAACATGGTGAAAATTTTGCCTACAAATATTGTCATGCTGTAGTTTCAATGCTACCCAACACAAAAGAACACATGGCAAATCATGGTTTAAATTTGAATAAGTGGTTTTATATCCCAAATGGAATTAGAACTGAAGATTGGGATAATCCAGAACAAATACCAGAAAAACATGAAAATGTTTTAAACAAACTAAAAGAACAAAACAAATTTATTGTTGGATATGTTGGTGGACATGCCTTATCAAATGCTTTAGACACATTATTAGATTCTGCCGAAATATTAAAAAACAATAATAAAATAGTATTTGTTCTTGTGGGAGATGGTGTTGAAAAACCAAGTCTCGAAAAAAAATATTCACATCTTGAAAATGTTATTTTCTTAAATCCAGTAAGAAAAAATTCTATTCCCAACCTTTTACAAAAAATGGACGTGTTGTGTTTTGGTACTAACAAAAGTAAATTATACAAATATGGTATCAGTATGAATAAAATGATGGACTATATGATGGCTAGTAAGCCTATAATACAATACATTGATACTGAATATGACATTATCAAAATGGCTAAAGCTGGGTTTACTGTAGAAGCACAAAATCCAACTAAGTTAAGCGAAAGTATTATTAATATGGCTAACTTATCAGAAAATGAAAGAATTGAAATGGGTAAAAGTGCAAAATCATTTGTTTTGCAAAATCATAATTATGAAAAACTAGCTAGTGATTTTATAAAAATTGTCAATCCTGCTTGAGTTCACGCAATAATTTTCTAAGATGTATAATGCTAGCACAAGTCAAACCTAACATTCCTCCAATAAATACAAATAATATAAGACTTTTCACAATAGATTTAGAAGTCTCAAAAACAACATTTGAATTAATAATTTGAAAACTTGTTAAACCAGACAATTCTGTTTCTAACTCTCTTTTTCTCTCAACTAAAGTCAACATTTCGCTGTAAGTATTGCTTATAGAAAGATTTGAATTAGGTTGTACATTTTTAAGCATAGCTTCTTGTAAACTATTTAGTTTTTCAATTTCTTTATCCAAAACAGCTATATAATCTGTTAATTCTTTCTTTTTATAATTTACTTGTCTGTTAATGTATTCTATATCATTTAAAAAATCTATTATTCCATTACAAATAACTTTAATATTTTCTTTTGAAAACACTTCCAAATTAACTATTAAAGTTCGATTTACTGTTGTATCAAAAGAAAGGGCATGTATTGAAGCTGCTACATCAGAGTTAATATTTAATTTATTGGCTACACTATCATTTTGATTGTTTTTAATATGAATTTTTAAAGGTTCTAACAATTCATAAACTATTCTATTGTCAACTATAGGACTTGAAGCAATAAGTTTTGTTTTATAAACTTCTTTAGAACAATAAAAATGAATAAATCCTCCAATTACTCCTAGTATAGTAAATATCACTAAAACTAAAAAATATTTTTTTATAAAATTTACAATTCTAGCTATCAGTGTTAAAATATCAATTTCTTTATCTTGATTTTTCATAATACTTTAAATTTTCTTATCAATTAAATATACATTTCTATCATTTGCAGAGCGTGAAATAAGTTCGCCTAAAAATCCTGTAAGGAATAAAAGAGTTCCTATAATCATAGATACCAATGCTAAATAAAAAAATGGATTTTGAGTAATTCTCTCAATCACAATTCCTCGATTTACTGCAACTAACTTATTGATGCCTAAATATAAACTAATAGCAAATCCTATAAAAAAGACTATTGTTCCTAAAACACCAAAAAAATGCATTGGTCTTTTTCCAAACTTAGAAATAAACATTACAGACATCAAATCTAACGGACCACGAATAAATCTTTCTAGTCCAAATTTTGTTCTTCCGTATTTTCTTTCTCTATGATGAACAACTTTTTCGCCTATTTTTTTAAATCCTGCCCATTTTGCTAAAACAGGAATAAACCTGTGCATATCGCCATAAACTTCTATACTCTTAACCACTCTGTTTTTATAGGCTTTAAGACCACAATTCATATCGTGAAGTTTTATTTTGGTCATTTTGCGAACTACAAAATTATAAAACTTGCTTGGAATATTTTTCGACAAAACTGGGTCGTGCCTCACTTTTTTCCAACCCGAAACTATGTCATAATCTTGTTCTACAATCATTTTATAAAGTTCGGGTAGCTCATCGGGGTCATCTTGTAAATCTGCATCCATAGTAAAAACCACATCACCTCTACATGCTTCGAAACCTACTTGCAATGCAGCAGATTTCCCATAGTTTCGTCTAAATTTTATTCCTCTAATTTGTGGAAATTTTTCTTTCAAATTTTCAATAATTTCCCAAGAATTATCAGTGCTACCATCGTCAATAAAAATTATTTCAAACGACTTTTTATCGTTTTCTAAAACTCTTATTATCCATTCCGATAGCTCAGTCAAAGACTCTGCTTCGTTTAAGAGAGGAATTACAACAGAAATATCTAATTTTTCATTATTCATTTTCCACACCTTTCATTGCTTCTGCAAAAGCATCAGTATTTTTCTTAATAAAAGCAGAACTTATCAAAGCAACAATAAAACCTTGAATAAAAGTTGAAAAAAACAGTAGATATTGACAAAGCTATTGGAGTAAGAACATATTTTTTCATCATCTCCAAAGAACTATCAATTTGGGCTTTACTAAGTTCTTGCTCATATAAATTTGCTTCTGCTAAGTTTAGCATTTTATCTAACTGTTCAGGAGCAATAAATTCATAAAAAACATAAGTATAAATAAACATTATAACAGATGCTATTAACACCATAAGCATAGTGCCACCAAGCAACTTAGAATATGAAATATAACCACCATAAAAATTATTTCGATAATACCTTTGAACAAAAACAATACTAAGCACAAAAACCAACATACTAATCCAACCAAACCATTTTGCATCGCTAAGATCAAAAGCATAAGCAATAACGCTCATTAAAATAATAGGTAAACTAATAATAGCACCTAAGCTCAAAATCATTTTTGTTTTCTTTCCCATGTTTTTCAAATTAAATTAAACTCCAAAGATATTCAGATTTTTTAAAAAACTCACTATTTTTTTTGTTTTTAAAATAATTTATATATTTTTGCATCGGGTAAGTCTTATACGACCAGCTCCCGCTGAACTCCCCCAGGTCAGGAATGAAGCAAGGGTAGGCGGTCGTAGCGGTGCGATATAAGTAGCTTACCCTTTTTTATTTTATTTTTAAACAAGTTTTTATTTTACTCAAACTCTAACAAAAATTTCATAATCGACCAGTGGAATATTCCCTTAAAGGTATTTTCAGCAAATTCATCCATTGAAACAACATATTTGGGATTATTATCTGGAATTTTTAATAGATTTCCAAACTCCCGCTCGTGAGTTTTTTCATCTACAATAATGTATGCAACTTGTATATATGTGGTTTTGCCTTGTTTTTCGGCAATAAAATCCACCTCGCTATCTCCAACTTTTCCAACAAAAACCCTATATCCATGAGTACGCAAATGATGGTAAACTAAATTTTCGAGTACCTTATTTATATCTTTCTGTTGAAATGGAATAATAGCATGACGCATTCCTAAATCCTCAAAATAAAACTTGTCGCCTACTTCAAAAATCTTTTTACCTCCAATTTCTTTTCTTTTCACTCTTTCTATATAAAAAACAGACTCTAAATAGACCAAATAATCTAAAACAGTTTGTGGTATAATGTTGATTTGCTGCGATTTAAGATAATCGCTAATTTTTTTCGCAGAAACAATACTGCCAACATTATCTGCCAAAAATTCAATTAGATTATGCAAAAAATTTACATTCCTAATATTATATCGAGCTACAACATCACGCAAAATAATACTATCATAAATATTTTTGAGATATTCGTAATATACATCTTCATTTTTACGCAAATTTACAAGATGTGGCATTCCACCATATTTTATATAATCGTACAAAGTTTGATTTGAAGCCGACAATTTGTGAAAATCTAAAAATTCTTTATAACTAAGCGAATGAATGCGAAACTGGATATACCGACCGGCTAATGCGGTAGCTAATTCTCCAGACAAAAGTTTTGCATTACTACCTGTGCAATAAATATCGAAATTACCATCAGATTGAAGACTTCGTAGTGCCAATTCGTAATTTTCAATCTCCTGCACTTCGTCAATAAAAAGATAGGTTTTTACTTGTAAATTCACTTTTTCCTGAATATAAACTATCAAATCATTATAGTCTTTGATAAAATCAAACTCATATTTTTCCTTATCAATAAATAAGATTTTAGCATCAGGATAACGAGACGAAATCTCTTGACTAAGTTGCTTTAAAATATAACTCTTGCCCACTCTGCGTTGTCCTACAAGAATTTTTATTAACCTATCATTGATAAAAGGCTCAATTTTTGAGAAGTAATAAGGACGATATTTAACAGTATTTAGCATATGTTTATGTTATAAAAGAAAGAAATTTAATTTTTCAATATGTTTATGTTATAAAAGAAACTTTTTGCAAATATAAATAAGTTTATCTTATAACGCAAATTAGTCTTAATTTTTAAACAATTTTAACAAAATAAACTTCTCAATTATAATAAAATTACTATTTTTACGCTTTTATTTTTAATTCATAAAATAAATATAAACTATGACTGAAAAATTATTTAAACGACTAGATTATGCAGTCGGCTGGTTCACTTTGCCTGTAGCTGCAAAGAGTAGGCGGTTGTAGCGGTGCGATATAAGTAGCTTACCCTTTTTTATTTTATTTACATTAAAACAAAATACATGAAAAAACTACAAATTCATATGATGTAAATAAAAAAATGTATATTTGCATTAAATTTTAAATTATTTTTAAGTATTAAATTAATAAAAAATATGAAAGCACGATTTTTAATTTTAGCAATAATTGTTGCATTTTTAACAGTTAATATAGGTTGTAAAAAAGAAGGCTGTACAGATCCTTTTGCGACTAATTACGACTCTGAAGCAGAAAAAGATGATGGTTCATGCACATATCCACAAGTTGACCCAAATCCTGACCCAAATCCTGACCCAAATCCTGACCCAAATCCTGACCCAAATCCTGACCCAAATCCGAACACAGATCCAAGAGAAGCTTATTTAGGAAGCTATTGGGTTACAGATAGCACATGGATGATGGGTGAGTATAGTGGAGAAACTTCTTATACTCTCCAAATTACAACAGGTAATACAAAAAGCGACACTATATACTTAAACAATCTTTTAAATAGAGGAAAATCATTCTTTGCCATAATGGCAGGAAGTAACTTTTCCATACCATCGCAACAAGTAGATGGACCGTATTATATTACAGGTAGTGGTAACTTTAACAATAATGTGATTACCTATAAAACTTCAGGCGACATTTACGAAAATAGAGGCACTGGAACGAAACAATAAAAAAGAGATTAATTTACACTCATACCGTGTTATTTATTAAAAATTAAATAATTAGTAAAACATAAATTGTCAATGTTAATAAAAATTTATAAAAGCAAATAAACTATTAAATATTAATAATATTTAGAATTGCAATTACACAATAAAAATTGAAATTTACCGTTTCTTTATTATATAAAAATTTTAAAATAATTTTATAATGAAAGCACAACACATGTTTTATCCACATCTTATTGTAAGTAACGTTAGTAAAATATCAAATGATATTACAACAAACAATGTTATTACTTATTCTTCAACTCCTAGTCAATTTATGTCAAGCCTTATTGACCTTAAAGAAAATGGCGATTTTTTGGATAGTTTCATAACAGTTGCAAAAACGTATAAGGATCAAAATGCTGATTCTATACTAAAGAAAAGCGAATTATTAACACTATTTCCTCAATACGATATTATTCTTGAAGCTCTAAACAATAAAGACACTGAATACTTTCTAAATTTAGATTCTAACATTTTCAATGCTATTTCCAATGAACTAAGTTTTTGGGACAATTCAATAGCCTCGTTTATTCTAAATGACAAAACTTCCATTGCTAATGATCTAACAAATTCTGTAAAAATCATAAGCTTGTTGAAAAGAATTCAAACTGGACTTCTTAATACTCCTGAGAAGATACTTACATTTTGGAATAAATCATATTTAGCTTATCCTTCATCTATTTTTCCATTACCTAAAAAAGAGATTAAAGTTCCTGAAGTTCCTACCCCTAATCCCCCTACAGCATCAAGATTAAATGAACTACAGCACAATTTAAATACTCTAAATTTGGCAAGAAAAGAAATTTTAAAGGCATTTAAATTTCAAAACCAAAAATTACAATTTACAAAAGCAACTAAAGAGGAATATCAAAATTTTTTGCAAGCAAGTATAAACGAAGATAAACTAAGAGACAATGTTTTGAAACATGATATTTCTATTAATTTAGACCAAGAATTTGAGGCATATTCAAAAGAGAAAAATAGTGAAGAATTAATGCCAGACTATTACAATCTACTTCCTAAAGAGACTTTAGATTTATTAAAAAATTTAGGTTACACAGATACAAACATAAACGTTGATCACACTATTTCATCTATTGATGCACAAGTTTCAGAAATAAGTTCAGAAATGGCACAATATATAAAACCTGATCAGCAAATATTAATCGGCACTACACTTATCTCTGTGAACAATTCTGTTTATGAAGACGTTTTGTGTAATAATCAAGAAATTCTAAGTCATTGCGAACTATTAAAAAAACTTATTTCAGAAACACCAGATAAAACATATGTTCAAATTCTTGGTATGGGTAACTACAATATAATTAAACAAGAATTACTAAGATACGAAGCTGATGAAATTGCTGAAATAGAAAATATTTTAAAAGGAGAATCAAAAGAAAAAACACATAGAAATTTAAAAATACGAGAAGACAGTTATTATATAGAAACAGAAACATCAGAAGAAACTGAAACCAATTTTAGAACTGCTGATAGATTTGAAATGTCCAAAGAAATTAATTCTATGATTTCGCAATCAACCCAATTAGAAGCAGGTCTATCGTTAAGTGTGGGTTATGGTCCTGTAAAACTAACCGCTAACGTTGGATATGCTACAGCTTCATCATCTGCCGAAGCAACCTCTACGGCAGTAAGCAATGCAAAAGAAGTAACTCAGCAAGCAATGCATAGGATAGAAGAAAGAGTGCTAGAAAAAAGAGCTGTTAAAAATATAAACGAAGTAGAAGTTATAAATCTTCATAAAATTGACAATTCAACAGGGACTAATCACATAAATGGCTTTTATTATTGGGTAGATAAAGTATATAAAAATCAGATTTATAATTTGGGGAAAAGACTTATGCTTGAATTTCTAATACCTGAGCCAGCTGCTTATCATATATATAGTAATGCTTTCTCTAAAAAAGAAGGTGTAACTATAGCAAAACCTATCGACCCTAAAACACACTCAAATGAAGGTCTTATAAATCCGCTTAAATCATTTAAAGACATTGACAGATCTAATTACCATTTATGGGCTACTTTATATAATGCTCATGATATTCCCATTCCTCCTACAGAATTCGTAATTATAGCAAAATCTTATGCGTTAGACTATACTCCAGGAGGAAAATTATGGCACAGCAAAGAATTTAATGATTTAACTGTCCCTGCTGGATACGAAGCAAAAATTGCCGAAGTAAGAATTGCTTTTTCTAGTGGAAGCAATAGGTATATTCAAGGATATATAGGCAGGCATTTTATACATACATATTCTAATGGTCATGGAAGAAAAATTATACTTAATAATGAAACAGATATAGTACCATTCTCAATAAGAGGTAATTTTGATGAATATGCAATTAACGTTGAAGTAATATGTCAACTTTCGTCAAATGGATATGAAAAATGGCAAAAAGAAGCATATGGAACTATCATAAATGCCTACAATACCATGAAGTCAGAATATGACAATCAAGTTGCTAGTTTAGAAACATCAATTTCAATCTCTGGACAAAATCCTGCAGAAAATAGAAAAGTTGAGAAAACAGAATTAAAAAAATGGGCAATTGAGCTACTTACACTTCAACGATTCGAGGGTTTTAATGCAATGCATAGAGCAATAGATGGACATCCAGAAATAAATTTTAATGAAGCAATCAATGAAGGAAATTTTGTTAAGTTCTTTGAACAATCAATAGAATGGGAAAATATGACTTACTTATTTTACCCTTATTTTTGGGGTAAAAGAGAAAGATGGTCAACAATTCGCCAACTAAGTGATACAGATCATTCTTTTTCAGAGTTCTTAAAAGCTGGGTATGCAAGAGTTGTCGTTCCTGTTAATCCTAAATTTACAGAAGCAATATTGCATTACTTAAATTCTGGCGAAATATGGCTTGGCGAGGCTCTTCCTGCATTAAATGACGAATTGTATTTATCTATTGTTGATGAGATTACACAATCAAATAACAATACTGATGGCATTCCTATAGGAGAACCTTGGGAAACTAGAATTCCAACAAATCTTGTTATGCTAACAGATAAAATTCCAGAAAATTTGCCAGGTTGCGGTAGTTAAAAATATTAAACTATAATGAATAAGCCAAGTTATATAAATATTTATCAAACTATAAGTCCTAATAAATTCTACGCTTATAGTAAATGGATACCTGAAATTTGTTTTGGAATTAAACTGGGTTCTAATGAACAATCATCTTTTATAAGCAACCATATAAACGGTCACTTTTCATATAACGTTAATCCAAAATATTATCCAATATCAGCGACACCTCAAACAGAACAAGAAGCAAAAAAATATCTCTATAAAGCAATCAACGAATTTAATTCAAAATTATCAAATGTAAGTAAAAACAACAGTGCGTTTCCAAAAGATTTTCCTTCCTTATTTAATAACAACCATATATCGTTAAAAGGAATAGAACCTACATATAATGAGCAATGTACCCATATCATTAGTTGGCGTGCATTATTTGGTATTGAGTTAAAAACTTTTTCATCTTCAAGTCCATACGAAAACAAATCGAACAAAACGACATTAGAGGGTGAGTCAATTATCATCGAAATTTCAGGCAATAAAATCGTTGTTTTAAATTACAATCATACTCCCATTATAAAGAGGAAGGAATCTTTAATTATCCCTGATGAAAACTCATATTTTATCTACAAAAAGATTAATCAAAATACTATTGCACCATATTATTTAACTTCTAGAGGATACATACCTGCCTGTAAGGATAGTGTAGCTTTATTAACACAACCTGTAAGTTATGGTTGGCTAAATCCAATAAGTACAGAAAAAGGATTATGTAAAAGTAGAATAACACTATCAAACATCATACAGCCAAGCAACGATTTACCGGGTTCTGCCAAAATCGTAATCTCCATGGATTATAGAATTATTACTTTAGGAGAAGGAGCTGTTGATAACATCTCAATTATTAATTCAGAAGAGTTTTCAAAATTATTTAGACTAGGCAATGCACCTGGTGAATATAATAACTTTCTAAAAGTAAAGTCTCTGCCAACTAATGAATCTATTGCTATTTTACTAACAAAAGAAGAGGAGCGTCTGAGTAAAAAGTTAGATAAAACTACAAGAAAACCAATTTTTAATAATTACTACAAGGTGCAAATTGAATATCAATTTAACCTTGACACAACATCAAACCTTAATTTATGGGAAGGAATTAAATGGTTGATAAAATGTCCCCACTCTAGAGGGTTAATATCACTGCTACCCTTTGATAAAGCTGTTGAAAATTGGTATCATTACAATAATACTTTAACCTTAGATGACATAAAAAATGAAATAAAAGAAGAAAAAGATTACTATAACGAAGAAGATATACACACAATATTTATTCTAACAAAAAAGGAATCTATTCTACCATTAAGGGCGGAAATTTACATGTTTTTTTTAAAAAATATAATTGCAGATAATACTGCTAAATATTCTAATAGTAATTTATTTATATCTACAAAAAGCCGTGGATTTCTTGATAATAAATTCATTTTTTCAAACCAAGAATTTATATTATTTTTAAGTTCAATAGGATCCTCACTATATTTAGACAAGTTAGATGATAATTCTAAACCTTGGAAAGAAATAGAAGAATTGGATCAGTATATCAATGAAAAATTACCTATATTTATCGAACATCTTATAACAGATTCTATTAAAAGATTTAAAAAACTCAAAGCACAAATAGCAGCTACCTCCATAATAGGTGCCACACCAGAAGGAAACAATGTGGATATAAAACAAAATATTATAATTTTAAACCACTTACTTTTTGGAAAAAGTTCAATAAATAAAAAGTTTTATTTTGGAGGAATGACTCCAACTGAAGTTTTAGTTCACGAGGTTGGTCATAATCTTGCTAGCTCCTTTGTACATAAATACACAACTAAAGAATTAGCAGAAGGTGCTAATGATGGAACATATGAATATAATCAAGTAGGCTTACAAAGCAATGAAAACAAAAAAATTTATCCTACTTTACTCGACAATACCATACAAATTATAAACGATACATTTAACAGAAAAAACATGACTATTTTATGAAAAAATTATTTTTTATATGTGTTTTTATCTTTTTCAGTACTTTAATAAAATCTCAAGACACTTTAATTTTTAAAGGTAAAATTTTCACACCAATATTTTTAATCGACATACAACGTTTTAGGTTCGAAGAACTTGTATGTTATGATTTTTGGTTTCATGGTGGTTTTGAAACTTTTTGGCTTCCAATAGATGAACATTTTAACTACTTACCTTATAGCAAAAAGTGCCTATTTATTTCAAAAACTTATTATAGTGGTTTGCGTCTTGACAAAGACTTTGTTATAGAAAATAATTGGGATTCTTTTGAGTTACCATCGATTCATAAAAGAGAAATAACACACGACTCACCTGTTTTTGAATCATACGAGTTAACTGTTGGAAATATCTTTAAAAACTATTGTAATTGTGATAAAGTTCATTTTTATATTTTAGATGTTGAATTTAAATACATTTATTTGGGAGCATATAAATGGGACATTTTTAACTTTAATGGAAAAAGCACAAAAGACCTGTTATTTTTTAGACATAAAACTCCAGTATATTTAATTACCGAAATAATGTATATGAAGCCATATAAACCAAAGCAATCAACAAATCCATATCTTATTAAATATACAGAAAGAAGTGATTCACTATATAATAATTATTTCACATTTATAAAAAAAGACAGTAGTGAAATTGAAGGCAGATTTACACAATATTACATACCAGACTATCAAAATCAATATGCAGGTGGAGGAAGTTTTGTAGAAACCAAGCAGTTTCTTATACTTGATTATGCTCCACCCCCTTTAAAAGACACAATAATTTATACATATAATGAACAACATCCTGACAAAATTTATCTCAAAATGAAAAATCGTTGGGGAGAGCCTATAATTCCTTATCCAAAGATAACAATATTTGACTCTTTAAATAACAAAACTAATTACCGTCCAAACATTGCTAGCCACCCACTATGGGATATTGAATTTCCATACGACAGCTTAAACTTTATTACTATACGTATTAAATTTATGTCAGATAACAATGAGTATGAAATAAAAATTCCAAATAACATAAATGAAATTACAATAGTTAAAAATATGAAGCATGACAAAATAATTTATTTTGATGAAAAAGTAAAGTTACGCAAACTAAAAAATGGGAATATTTTGAAATGTAAAAATAAAAATACTTTTAAAATATTAGAAAAAGCAAATCTATAAAAACACATATTATTATTTCCAAATAAGTTTACATTATAAAAGAAACTTTTCCCATATGCAAAAAAGTTTATCTTATAAAATAAATGTATCATTAAGCTTTTTAATAATTTTAACAAAATAAACTTCTCAATTATAATAAAATTACTATTTTTACGCTTTTATTTTTAATTCATAAAATAAATATAAACTATGACTGAAAAATTATTTAAACGACTAGATTATGCAGTCGGCTGGTTCACTTTCCTAGTTGCTGCAACAGTATATTTATTAACTATTGAGCCTACAGTTAGCTTTTGGGATTGTGGTGAATTTATTTCTTCATCTAATAAACTACAAGTAGGACACCCTCCTGGAGCACCATTTTTTATGTTAATTGCGAGAGCTTTTGCAATGTTAGCCAGCGGACCCGATAAAGTTGCTCTTATGGTCAACTCATTTACTGCAATAGTTTCTGCATTTACAATAATGTTCTTATTTTGGTCTATAGTTTATTTTGCAAAAAGAATGATTGCTCCTAATGAAGATTATACAGTTGGAAAAACTATCGCCATTCTTGGAGCTGGTCTATTAGGTGCTTTAGTATATACTTTTTCTGATACTTTCTGGTTTTCGGCAGTTGAAGCTGAAGTTTACGGTTTCTCATCTTTCTTTACTGCTATAGTGTTTTGGGCAATTTTAAAATGGAGCGACGAAAAAGACCCCATAAAAGAAAATAGATGGATAGTATTAATTGCACTTTTAGTGGGAATGTCGATTGGCGTTCACTTATTAAACCTTCTAACTCTTCCTGCAATTGCTTTTGTTTATTACTATAAAAAATTCAAACCATCTACTCTTGGATTTATAATAACCACAGTAATTTCACTTTTTATAATTGCAATGTTAATGTGGGGAATAATCCCTGGAGTTGCAATTGTAGCTTCAAAATTTGAATTGTTTTTTGTAAATAGTTTAGGATTTGGATATAATACAGGCTTAATTATTTGGGCTATTTTAGCTTTTGCAAGTTTGGGAATAAGTATTTACACGTCACAATACTCAAAGAATAAAACTTTAAATTATATTTTTCCTAGTTTAGCTATTATTTTAATAGGAGCACCATTTATATCCGACAGCACTATACTTAACATCTTAATACTTGGAGCCTGCATAGCAGGAATTGTATATTTAGCATCAAGAAAACGTGAAATTCTCAACTTAATCATGTTGTCTTTTACTATGGTTATGATTGGTTATTCTAGCTATGCTATTATTGTAATTCGCTCAAATGCAAATCCGCCAATGGATCAAAACAGTCCTGATGATGTTTTTAACTTGCTATATTATCTAAATCGCGAACAATATGGTGACCGTCCACTAATGTATGGTGAATATTACAATGCTAGATTCGAAAAATATGAAAAAACTACACCAGTTTATGTAAAACGTAATGGTGAATATCAAATTGTTAGTTACAAACAAAAACCTACTTACAAAAAAAGCGATTGTACTGTTTTCCCAAGAATGTATAGTCCTGAACCAAAACATATTGAATATTACAAAGAATTTGGAGGAATAAAAAACACTCAACGAAGACCAACATTCTTAAATAACATAAAATTCTTTGTAAATTATCAAATAAATTGGATGTATTGGCGATATTTTATGTGGAATTTTGCAGGAAGACAAAACGACATTCAAGGACATGGAAACGTAATTCATGGGAACTGGATTTCTGGAATTAAGTTTATAGATAATAATAGGCTCGGCGATCAAGATAAATTGCCCGACTATCTAAAAGAAAACAAAGCAAATAATAAATATTATATGCTTCCACTACTTTTAGGATTAATTGGTTTAGGCTATCAACTCTTTAAACACATAAAAGACTGGTGGATAGTTACTTTATTGTTTATTTTAACAGGAATAGCTATTGTAGTTTATCTAAATCAAACACCCGAACAACCGCGTGAACGAGATTATGCTTATGCCGGATCATTTTATGCTTTTGCCATTTGGGTTGGACTTGGAGTTTTAGGAATTTATGAACTACTAAAAAAAGTTAGTCCTGGAGTGGTTGCAGGCTCTGTAGCTACTTTAATTACTCTACCTGTCCCTTATATAATGGCTAAAGAAAATTGGGACGACCACGACAGAAGCAATAGATATATTGCAAGAGACTTTGCTTATAACTATTTAATTTCTTGCGCACCAAACTCTATATTATTCACTTTTGGTGATAATGACACTTTCCCAATTTGGTATGCACAAGAAGTAGAAGGAGTTAGACCTGACGTTAAAGTCTGTTGTTTGCCATATTTTGCCTCAGACTGGTATGTAGATCAAATGAAAGCAGCCAGCTACGATGCAGCACCTATGCCACTAACTTTCGAAAGACCAAAATATGAACCTTCGGTTAGAGATATTGTACATTATGCATATAGAGATATTCGCAAAGATGAAGAACATATTTCTATTGACAGCTTATTAAACTTTATTGCTAATGACGATATTAGCACTCAACGATACAATGATGACACATTTTATCTTTATCCTAGCAATAAATATTATATTTTGGTTGACAGTGCTAAAGTTGTTGATAATAAAACTGTAAAACCCCAAGATGCAGGTTTAATAAGTACAAGAATAAACGCTGATTTGGATAGAAAATATCTTGTCAAAAACGAAATGATGATGCTAGATTTTTTACGTACTAACGATTGGGAAAGACCTATATATTTTACATCGATAGGTGGTTCTACTGCTGTTGGACTTGATAATTATTTCCAAAATGAAGGTTTTGCATATAGATTAGTTCCTATCAAATCAAGTTCAAGAGGAAGAATTGATAGAGATATAATGTATGACAACTTAATGAATAAATATAGATGGGGAAATATGAATGACCCAAACATATATATTGACCATACAATAAATAGGACTACTACTGTTGTTAGAATTAGAGAGAACTTTTCAAGCTTAGTATTAGAATTTGCAAAAGTTGGCGATACTGTTAAAGCAAAAAATTTACTAGCTAAATGCGAAGAAATAATGCCAATAAGTATTTTTAAACCTAACATATACGACATAGATTTTGCAAATGCTTATTATGCTATTGGCGAAAATGAAAGAGGCGATAATTACTTAAAAGAAATAATTAAAGTTTCTTCACAAGAATTAAACTATTTCTTCTCTTTAGATAAAGACAAAAGAAATTCTTGCTCAAGCGAAGTTTATTTATCTATAGGAACTCTCGACAGAGTTAGACGAGTCGCACAAATAAATAAAAGAGAAGAACTATTAGATGAGCTTCAAATTCCTTTTGCAGACTTTACAGAAAAAGCTCAAACTTATTTTCCAGAGTTTTTTAGTCGATAATATCTAAATAAGAAAGCTGCCAAATGGTGGCTTTCTTTAATTTTATAAATTTAATATCAAAATGAATAAAGAAAGTTTAAACGCTCTTAGTCCAGTTGACGGAAGATATAAAGCTAAAACTGAAATCCTTAGAGACTATTTTTCTGAGTTTGCATTAATAAAATATAGAATAGAAGTTGAAGTTGAATATTTTATTGCTCTTTGCGAAATTCCATTAGATGAATTAAAAGATTTTTTTAGACCAAATTTTGAAAAACTAAGAGAAATTTACAACAACTTTTCCATAGAAGATGCACAAAGAGTTAAAGAGATTGAAAAAACTACCAACCACGATGTCAAAGCTGTAGAGTATTTTTTAAAAGAAAAATTTGATGGTTTACAGCTAAATCAATATAAAGAATTTATTCATTTTGGCTTAACTTCACAAGATATAAACAATACTGCTGTTCCTTTAAGTGTCAAAGATTGCATGAACGAAGTTTATTCGCCTTCTCTATTAAATATTATAAAATTATTAGACGATTTAACTGATGAATGGAAAGATGTTACAATCTTAGCAAGAACACATGGACAGCCAGCCTCTCCTACTCGATTAGGTAAAGAAATTCAAGTTTTTTCAACTAGATTAAAAGAGCAACTAACCCAAATGGAACAAATTCCTTTTAGTTCAAAATTTGGTGGTGCTACAGGAAATTTCAACGCACATCTTGTAAGCTATCCAAATATTGATTGGAACGAGTTTGGATACCATTTTGTAAATAATTACTTAGGTTTGCATAGAAGTTTTCCAACAACACAAATAGAGCATTACGACAACCTAGCAGCTTTACTTCAATGTATTGGAAGAATAAATACAATATTAATTGACTTCTGTCGCGATATGTGGACATATATTTCTATGGACTACTTTAAGCAAAAGATTAAAGCCGGCGAAGTTGGTTCTAGTGCAATGCCACATAAAGTAAATCCTATAGATTTTGAAAATGCAGAAGGAAATCTAGGAATAGCAAATGCAATAGCTCATCATTTAGCAGAAAAACTTCCTATCAGTCGCTTGCAACGCGACCTAACCGACTCAACAGTTTTACGAAATATTGGAATGCCTTTCGGACATACTATAATAGCTTTTGAATCAATAAAAAAAGGAATTGGAAAACTTCTGCTAAATCAAGAACAAATTAATAAAGATTTAGAAAACAATTGGATAGTAATTGCCGAAGCTATACAAACTGTGCTTAGAAAAGAAAATTATCCAAATCCCTACGAAGCACTCAAAGAACTTACCAGAACAAACACTAAAATTACTCAGCAAACTTTCATTGATTTTATAAACAACTTAGATATAAAAGAAGAAGTAAAAGAACAATTGAGAAAAATAACACCTTATAATTATACAGGTATATAAAAAATAATGAAAGATTTTTATAAAATAATAAAATACATTTTCCCGTATAAGGTACAGGCTATTTTTAATATTTTTTTCAATGTTCTTTCTACACTATTCTCTGTTTTTTCATTTGCTATTGTAATTCCTTTTTTAGGAATTTTGTTCAAAACTCAAGCATTAGTTACTGAAAAACCTGCATTAGATATTACTAGCGTTTCTAGTTTACAACATAATTTTAATTATTGGTTAAGCAATATTATTATTGAACATGGCGAAATAAAAGCTCTGATAAGCATGGGTGTATTAGTTATTATTGCTACTTTTTTCAAAACTCTATGCTTTTATCTTGCAAATCACTTTATGGTTCCACTTCGTAATGGAGTTGTAAAAGATATTCGCAATCAGCTATTCGACAAAGTTATAAGTTTACCAATAGGATATTTTTCAGAAGAAAAAAAGGGAAATATAATTGCTAGAATGACAAACGATGTGCAAGAAATTGAATGGGGAATAATGAGTTCTTTAGAAATGATTTTCAGAGACCCAATTAAAATCTTAATCTATCTTGGCACAATGTTTATCATTAGTTGGCAAATGACAAGCTTTGTGTTTATTTTACTTCCTATTGTTGGTTTAATTATTGGACGAACAGGACGTAGCTTACGAAAAGTTTCAATGACAGGGCAACAACAAATGGGAAGTTTGATGGCTCAAATCGAAGAAATGATTGGTGGCTTGAGAATTATCAAAGCTTTTAATGCAGAAAAACATATTTCCGACAAATTTAAAGACACAAATAAAGATTACACTGGCTTGATGAACTTTGTAAATAGAAAAAGATTTTTGGCAAGTCCATTAAGTGAATTTTTAGCTACTATTGCTGTGGTTGTTATAATGTGGTATGGAGGAACATTAATTTTAGGCGACAATGCATTGCTCTCGCCTGCTGCATTAATTGGATATTTAGTTATTTTTAGTCAAATAATTTCGCCAGCTAAAACCTTGTCATCTTCGTGGTTTAATATTAAAAAAGCTATGGCTTCTGTTGATAGAGTTAATGACATTCTAGACCAAACAAATCCTATAGTTGAAAAACAAGGTGCTACAGAAATTACTGAATTTGAGAATAGTATAGAGTTTAAAAATGTAAATTTTGCATACACCGAAGATATTCCTGTTCTTAAAAATATAAATTTAAAAATACAGAAAGGACAAACCGTTGCAATAGTTGGTCAAAGCGGTTCGGGAAAATCTACAATGGTTGATTTAATTCCAAGATTTTATGATATTTTAGAAGGCGAAATTTTAATAGACGGTATTAATATTAAAGATTATAAACTTTCCAATTTGCGAGAATTAATAGGCTATGTACACCAAACTCCAATACTTTTTAATGATAGTATTGCAAATAATATTGCTTTTGGAAAACAAAATGTATCACAAAAAAATATAGAAGAAGCCGCCAAAGTAGCAAATGCCCATGATTTTATTTTAGAAAGCGAAAATCAATATGATACAAATATAGGCGATGGTGGTTGCAAACTATCTGGTGGTCAACGTCAAAGACTGAGTATTGCAAGAGCTGTTTTAAAAAATCCGCCTATTTTAATTTTAGACGAGGCTACATCTGCTTTAGATACAGAATCGGAAAATTTGGTGCAAGAAGCTTTGGATAATTTAATGCAAAATAGAACTTCAATAGTTATTGCTCATAGATTGTCAACAATAAAACGTGCTGATTTAATTTGCGTTCTTCACGAAGGACAAATTGTAGAAACAGGAAAACATGAAGAACTTATTGCAAAAAAAGGAATGTATTATAAACTTAACAATATTCAAAACGGATAATCTTTCAAGAAAAACAATTATATTTGCACTAAAATAAAACTTCTATGAAAAGAAAATTAATATATTTTTCAATAATCTGCACACTCTTAGTTGCATGTGGTTCTAATGATAAGCCAAAACGACCCGATGGAATGGCAAAAAACACTGGAGAATTAAAATTTCAAGATTATAGTTTTGAAAATCCTCCACAATTTAGAAAAGATGGCGATTTGAGATTTTATGACAGCAATACTCAAGAAGAATTATTTCATATAGAAACAGAAGTAGCAAGCACTGATGAATCAAGAGCTAGAGGTTTAATGTTTAGGAAAGAAATGCTCGAAAATCAAGGAATGTTTTTTTTATTTGCAAAAGATGAAATTCAAGCTTTTTACATGAGAAACACCTTAATTCCTTTAGATATACTTTATGTAAACTCAAAAATGGAAATTGTTGATATTTATAAAAACACAAAACCCAAAGACGAGACATCGCTACCTTCTAAAGAGCCTGCGAAATATGTAATTGAAATAAATGCCGGGCTTTGTGACAAATATAATATCGAAATAGGCGATTATATTGTGTTTGATTAATCCTTTGTGTGAGTAAATTTTCCGTTTAGCTTAACTATTCCAATAAGTGGCGAATCTAAATTTTCTACATTCAAATTAAACACTCCGCAAATATTGTTTTCGTCAACATAATCAATAGTAATACCTCCTTGAGCAGGCATTCCAGACAACCAATTAAAATAAACTTCGCCAAAACATGTAACAATATTCACTTGACACCACAAGCCAGATTGATAATCTAAATAAGCATAATAAACATCGCTAATTTTTTTACCTTGTCTAGCATTTATGCCAATAATTATATCGTATTGATTTTCAGCAAGTCGCCCATTAAATTCCTCTTCAGAATAATTCTTTAATTTCAAGCTGATAGTTGTATCATTTATCCATTCCATTTCAGATTGTTTTACCTCAAACTTATAGTTTTCAACAACTAAAGTATCCGACATAGAATAATAATAATCAGTAATTGTCATTTCAATATCATTCTCGTAATCACAAGGCTTAACTTCTTCCTCTGCTTCATTTTTTTTTGTTGACTGCGAACATGAAAATAGTGCTAACACAATAGTAAATAGTAAAATAGTAGTTTTGAATTTCATTAGTTTAAGTTTACAGTTAAAAGACTATGCAAGATAATACATTTTTATATATCTTATGGAATAAATTGTAATTATTTTACATAACACGACTATTCAAAGACTTACAAGCACAAAAATTATACAAACAAAGAAATTTTATTTATTACAAATTCCTTTATAAGGACAAAATTTGCAGTTGTCGGGATCTGTAGTTTGCGAAAATATTGTATTTGGCTCAAGCATGCTCTCAAACAAAGAAATTAAATTTTCTTCAAATGCTTGTAATAAATCATCTGAAAAATCAGTTAACTTTTCTCGTTTCATGCTTATACTACTATCATAATCTTTATTTAACTCATTGAGACTAAACACACTAGGACAAACATAATCATATTTTTTACGAAGTATATAAGCATATAAAAACAACTGCATAATTATATCTAGCTCATATGTTCTATCTTGCTCAAACAATTCCGAAATTTCAGAAAAAGAATTTTTAACTTTTCCTGTTTTATAATCTATAACTCTAAGTGTTTTTCCTTGTCTATCAATTCTATCGATATTTCCTTTAATTTTTACGCTAAAATCATTTGCAAGTTTAATATCTCGAGAATATTCTGCTTCTAAATCAACAATGCTAAACTCAGGACTTTGGCTATCAAAATCCAACATACGTTTAACATATTTTTCAACCACATCTACAATTAATTTTTTTTCTGTCTCTGCAATTTGAACCTCTGATTTCACTTTAAAAACCTTTTTTATTGCTTCATTTTTACACTTGTTTATATTTTTATCTGCTCGTATTTGCTTAAATAATTCTTTATTTAAAACTTGATTTTTATATGGTTCATACAAAAGCTTCATTATTTCATGAAACAAAGATCCGAAAAGTGCAGCATCTTCTTTTTCTTCAATTTCATCAACTTCCTTCAAACCCTTTACATACCTTAAAAAATATTTAAACTCACAACTTAAATAAGAATTTATAGCAGAAGGACTTATTCCATTTTGCAAATGAGTTTGAATTTTCTCAATAACTTCAGGAGTTTTGTTTGCGTTTAAAACATTTTCGTTAGATAGACTTATTTTGTAGGCTTTATTAATAAATTTTATATCAAAATCAGCTTCATACTTGATTTGAGTAACAAACCTTGAAACTTCTCCACTAATTTTTTCATCGCCTTGTGCAGCATAAAGAATTTTTACATCTTTAGCTCTTTGCAATAGACGATAAAAATAATAAGAAAAAATACTGTCCTGAAACTCTATTGAAGGAAGTTCGTAAAATTTTCGCAAATTATAAGGAATTAAAGTTTGAGTAGCAGATTTTTTTGGAAAAACACCTTCGTTTAGCGAAAGCATAATTACTCTGTCAAAATCTAAATTTCGAGTTTCCAAAAAACCTAAAACCTGCATTCCTTTAAGTGGCTCACCCTCAAATGCTAAGCTCACAGACTTAACAGCATTTAAAAGAATTTTAAATAAAATTTCCTTTCTTTCAATTATAATTTTTCCATCAACAAAACAATCGCTAACTAAATTTATTGAGTTTGAAAGTTTTAACAAAAATTCTGTTTCAAAAATAAAATCTTCTTTTTTTGAGACTAAGTCCAAAACATCTGCAATTACTTCTGACAGCCAATTTAAAATTTCGGGAACATCTTTTACATTAGCATCAAACAATTTTGCAAGAAATTCATTTTGCATAAAACTACTTAAATCAACATAAATCGATTTTTCCTTATTGATAAATTCAAGAATTTCTTGAGCATCTTTAGAAAAAAATTCGCTGATATAAGTTTGTGTTAAAATGCTTACAATATCTTTATGATAAAACTTTAAACTGTCGGTTAAAAACCTTGAATTTTGACGTAGCGAAAGCAAGTTGCTAAAAAAATTAAAGGCTTTTGTATTTCTCAAAGGAAAACCCATAGTAATGTTGTAATCTCCAACAAAATCGGGAATAGAAGTCATAAGTGGAATTAACAAATTCTCATCTCCTAAGGCGATTGCTACTTTTTCTATATCGAAATCGGGTTGGGCTTTCCATTCTGTTAATATTTCTTCTATTAACTTAACTTGAGCTACAGAAGTAGGAAGGCTAATTACCTCAACATCAAGATTTTGGCTTTTAATTTTATCATTGTTCGATTTTAAATCATTTGTAAATAATTTTAAATTATTTCTTAAAAATCGTCCAGCTTCATGCTCGTTATTTTTCACGTAATAATCGTCATAGTCCCAAAAAAATGCAGTTTCTCTATTGGTTTTCAAAAATTTAAAAACTTCTATTTCGCATTTATTTAGAGCATTAAAACCGACAATAAAATATTTATCTTTTTCTAAATTTACATTGTGAATGTTTTCGACTAAATCTCTGTAAGCCATTCCTTGATAGGCAACGCCTTGCTCGAATAATATTTTTCTAAATTCAGAATAAATATCGTACATTTTCGACCATAATGACAAAAATTCTGCCTTATGAGAACTGGGTTTGTCAATATCAATATTTGTCCAAAATCTTTTTATAATTTCTAATTCTTTTTCATCGAAAGAGCTAAATTTTGCATCAATTTCTTGAATATCATTTATGCTTGCAAATAATTTTTCTGCATCAACTAAATATTTATCAACGTCATCGAAGTCGCTCAAAATTATTTGTCCCCAGTAGTAAAAATTATCAAAATTTTCGTTTGATCCAGTGCAGTTTTTATATACATTAAAAAGTTTACTTATTAAAAGCAAATCATCTTCAACTATTAAATTGGAATTTGATTCAAAAATTGATTTTATTGTAATAATTTGCGGAAGCCAAGAAGTTTCGTTCAAGCTATTTACAATTTCTTTTTTCAAAAAAAGTTCTGTTCTTCGGTTTGGAACGACAATGCAAATATTTTGAAAATCATCTTTTTGCTGAATAATATTTTGGGCTACTTCAAATAAAAAACTTTTCATAATTTTTGCGAAGATAAAATAAGATTAAAATCAGCTAACACAATTGCCGCAACTGATTCTACAATTACAGGCGTTCTTAAAGCATAACAAACATCATGTCGTCCTTGAATTTTTAGTTCGCCCATTTTTTGTGTTTCAAAATTAAAAGTCTCTTGAGCTTTTGAGATGCTGGCACTTGGTCGAAAATAAACTCTAAAAACTATTTCATTTCCATTACTAATTCCTGCATTTATTCCGCCAGAGTTATTTGTTTTAGTTTCGCCTTTTTCATTTATAAACACATCATTAAATTCAGAGCCTTTTGCCGAACCTGCAAAAATTCCATTTCCAAACTCAATAGCTTTAGCACCTGGAATTGAAAAAATCAAATGTGCCAAAACAGACTCTAAAGAATCGAAAAAAGGCTCACCATAACCCACTGGCAAATTATTTATTCTACATTCAACCACAGCACCTAAGGAATCGCCATTTTGTTTTGCTTCATCAATTTTTGTTTGAAAATCCTCGCTTCCAGCAACAGAAATAACAGATGCAGAAATTTTAATATCAGGCAAAATTTTGTTAGCCACAACACCAGCAGCAACAAGTGCTAAAGTCATTCTTCCCGAAAAATGTCCAGAACCTCTAAAATCGTTAAATGATTTATATTTTTTATTTGCTACAAAATCCGAATGTCCGGGACGATAAAAGCCGTTGAAATTATAATCTTCAGACTTAATATTTTTATTTTCAAAAGATATTAAAATTGGTGCACCAGTTGTGTGGGAATTAAAAACACCAGATTTAATCAAAGGAATATCATCTTCTTTGCGGGAAGTGCTACCAACTTGATTAGGTTTTCGTCTTTCTATGGCAAGTTCAAAATCTTTTTCACTTAATAAAATTCCTGCAGGAACACCATCAATTAAAACTCCCAGTTCCCCTGCATGAGATTCGCCATAAATGCTAATTCTAAAAATTCTACCAAAAGAATTCATATTTTATTTTTTAAACAAACTTATAAAAAATAAAATAAACAACAAAATGTGTAAAGATTTTTTATCTTCTCGCTATAATTTCATTGTGTTGCCCTTGCGGACAAACTTTTGATGGTCTTGTTTTGTCCTCACGGACAACCTTAACCAGCTCGCACCTATTACCACCATTGCTCGCTCTAACACCTATGACGCTCGTTCCAACACCCCTAGACGCTCGCTCGGATTTGTAATCCGAGTGTAACATTACTAAGCACTCGGATTGCAAATCCGAGCAAGCGGGGTTACGTTAAAATTCCTCAAATTCAATCAAATTTGCGGATTAAATTCCTTGAATTTAATAAAATTTACGGAAAGTGGATTATTCCATACTTAAAAACTCATAAAAATTTTCTGGTGTTATTGTGGAATAAATAGCATTTGGATATGATTTCATAAAGTCCAAAGGCATTCTTGTTTTTTTGTTTTTATTCCATTTAAACTCAAATGCATTTATAACACCATCTTTTTCTTCTAAATAATCAATTTCTTTTTGAGTTTGTGTTCGCCAAAACCACGAATTGGCATAGGAATGAGAATAATGATTTTTTTTCTGTCTTTCAGAAATCATAAAATTTTCCCACAAAGCTCCAAGATCATCTCTCAAATTTACAGGATTAAAGTTTGCTATCAACGCATTACGAATTCCATTATCATAAAAATAAATTTTCTTACTAAATTTCAATTCATTTCGTTGATTGTGACTAAAAGAGTTCAATCTAAAAATAATAAAAGCTTGTTCTAACAATAAAATGTATTTCTCAATGGTTTTGCTATCTAATCCACAGATTTTGCCCAATTCAGTATATGACACCTGACCGCCAATTTGAAAAGCTAAGGCTTGCAGAAGTTTTATCATTCTATCGCTCTTTTGAATATTTTCCCATTTCAACACATCTTTGTACAAATAACTTGTTGCAAGTCCCTGCAAAACTTCTACCATATTTTCATTTTTTTGCATCACCACTTCGGGGTAATAACCGTAAACAAGACGTTGCTCCAACATTTTGTACTCTTCAAAAAAACCGTGATGTGCAACCATCTCAGCAAAAGATATGGGATATAATTTATATTCCCATTTTCTGCCAGTAAGTGGTTCATTAATTTTATTTGCCAAATCAAAAGACGAACTTCCTGTAGCAACTACCTGAATATCTTTCATTTGGTCAATAATAATTTTTAATTTAATGCCAATATTCAAAATGTTTTGAGCTTCATCAATAATTAAAATTTTCTTGTCTCCAATTAGTGTTTTTGCAAATGAAAGTGTAAAATTCTCAAATAATAATTGAGTTTCTATATTATCACCTTCTAACCAAAGCACATTTGGATTTCCATCAAATTTACTATGAAGCAACGAAGTTTTGCCAACCTGCCTTGCTCCGAGAATAATAATTGCTTTTCCTGAGAACAAACGTTTATCTATTTCTTTGCTTAAAATTCGATTAATCATAATTTCATTTTTTTACAAATATAAACAAAATTCCACAAATTCAATTAAATTTGCGGATTAAATTCCTTGAATTTGACAAAATTTACGGAAAATAAATTAAAATTCGTATAGATAAGAGACGGCGCATGCGCCGTCTCTACTATACTGCTAATTTATTGAATTTCAATCATTTAATCGATTTTAATAAAAAATACTACTTTACAAACTTTTGCTTTCAGTGAGCTCGTAAACTCGGTTCGAACTTTACAAACTTTTAACTGATTCTTAATTATCAATTATTCAATTATCAATTATCAATTAATTTAGTCTCTTACGCAACGAACAGAAAAGCCTGACTCACTGGCATCGTAGTACTTACCAACAACCACGTTACCGTAGAACAGATCCCGACTCCATGCATTACCGGTATCATTCTCGGTAGAAGACCACCAAATACCGTATTTTCCAATATTGTGAAAACCTCCACCGCTGTCACGGTTGCCACCCGGAAGAGCTGTAAAGCCGGATTCGTTATTAGCACCTGCATTTGGACTTTGCCAATGATCATATCCTGCTTCTTTAAGTTTACCGCCTGCAATTTCCCATCCGCCCAAATAATCTGTTAATTGCGTCCATTCTGCAACGCTTGGTAAATGCCAACCATCAGGACAAATGCCTTGTACTCCACTTGGGTTAGCATCACTACTTACTGCTCCAGCCATAGCTGCGATCCAATTATATAATACTCCGTAAGCAGCATAATTTTCTGTTGCTTTAGCTTCTTCAACATCATTACCATCATAGCCATAAACATAATAATAAAAACCCACAGAATCTTCCGAACCATGAGAAAGACTATCTACACTTGGTAAATATTTTAAGTTTTCTGCCATCCAAACTTGCTCTCCGATTTTCACCCACGAATACTCTGTATCATCACGTGAATCAATAAAAGTTCCGCTTGTTTCTTCTTCTTCAATTACAGGTTTATAAAAAACAATACTGTCAATGTCTGCTATTTTGTATTCCCAAATAATGCTACCATTTTTCATTACATAAATGCTATCGT
>Ga0208694_1000535_pt1 | contig 56027 bp, 19 predicted proteins | sample AD_UKC078_MetaG_FD_184442 | JGI IMG/M metagenome (GOLD analysis project Ga0208694, IMG submission 184442) | Active sludge microbial communities of municipal wastewater-treating anaerobic digesters from USA - AD_UKC078_MetaG (SPAdes) (version 2) | ecosystem: Engineered > Bioreactor > Anaerobic >...
AGCAGCTGTATTTCCTGTAATAGTAGAACTTACAACATAGACATTGGAATTTGCTATAGAACTATTATTTTGGGTAATGTGACTATCATTGTAAATACCTGCACCTGTACCAGCAGTATTCCCATATATTGTGGAATTTAATACATTGAGAATTGCGTTGCCAGAACTTGCAGAATTATAGATTGCACCACCATAAGATGCAGAGGAATTTAGGATTGATATATTGTCTAATGTTATGACACTTATATCACCCTTGACATAGATTGCCCCACCTTTATTCCCTGTATCTTGAGAATTTGCGACTCCATTTTGTATTGTCAAATTTCTAAATGTCAAATTCCATTGTTCATTTACATCTAAAGTTTCTTCTGTTCGAAAAATACTATAATTTTTTGTAGAATTAGCATCACGTTTTACAATAATATTGCGGACAGATAAATCTGCATCATCCCCCTCGTCTACATAGTATGTTCCCTCAAAATCTGTAGCTCGTCCATTTATAGTAATTTCTTTTCCTGAACTACCTACAGGAATGAGCAATGCACCGAAAACATCATCTAATGTAATAGTGATATCTTCATTGATAATATTTCCTTGTTCATCCCTATCCCATAATCCATCCCAGAATGTGATAGTAGAAGAATTGTCTAATGGTAAACGAACGCCTTCTGCAACATAATCTAATGCATCTCGCAAGGAAATTTCATTGTCATACAAGCTATAAGAATCGTTTAAGGTATTTACAACAATACTAATACGTTCCATAGGCATTTCAATAGCATATGCCCCTGCATTAAAGAAATAAAGTTGTGTGATTTTCGTAGGATCGTTAATGTCTCGTGAAATTCTAAGAACATTATCTCCTACAATGCCATAATTTTGGTCTGTGTATTCATTTTGTGCAAAGCGAATGATTTGAGAGCCTGCTGGTAAACCAAATGCAAAATTAGGATCATACACATGATCATTGTCATCAAAATCATATGTTGTTCCGTTTGTAAAACTGGTCCATTGTTTACTGTTTAAATATTTTTTGTAAAAATAGTAATTGCCTTCTCCATCTTTACCTACCATCGTGCCTTTTCGAGCAGCCAAACCATCTTTATTAATTTCAATGGTACGATCACCTTCTGGATTTATTGGACTACTTATATCCACATCAGATACCCAACGTCCAGAACCATCTTGCACCACATTTTCGAAAATGCGTTTCAGAACTGACTCTGTAATTTCAGTTGGCATGGCTACCCATTGAGAACTAGCAGTTGAAAGATCTTGATTGCTAGTTCCATAAATAGTATAGGCATTGTTATATGTTCTAGCACGATTTCCTTCAAAATATAAATCTGAGTTGTCTGTATTATTGTAGTTAGCATAAATAATGCTATTGAGTGCATCTATTCTATTACTACCATAAGTAGAACTATACCAACCAGATGCTGTTGCATTACCATACGTATAGACACCACCGCCTTTAGCAGGAGATTCATTCATGCCTGTGACAATATTGCCTTGGATCGTGGAACTGATGATATTTGTTTTTGTGTAATTGTAAGAATAAGCATGACTATAAGTGCCAGTTGTAGAAGAATGAGTTGTGCCATAATTAGCCACACCACCACCATATTTTGCTTCATTTCTTGAAATTGTGGAATTGACTAAAGTTATGGTAGCATATGTTGTAGAAGTATTGGTACAACTATTCCCTGAGTTGGTTCCACTTGTTTGCCCATAGTTGTAAATTCCACCACCATAGGCACCAGCTTTGTTCTTGCTTACCGTGACTTCATCTAGTGTTATTGTTGCTTCAACATTCGATAAAGTGCCATATGCATTGTTATATACATAATTATATAAGCCACCACCGTTTGTAGTTGCTTCATTATCTTTGATGAGAGAATCAAATCCTGTAATAATACCAGTAGACTTGACATTATTTCCAGATACATAGTTTGCTATTGCACCACCATGTCCCTCACCCTTGTTTATTGCTAGAGCTTTGTTGCTACTAAATACAGAATCATTTGTAATATTTACATTGCCATTGAGTGGACTTTGATTAAATATACCACCACCATATGCATTGTAAGATGTATCTGTAGTATTAGTTGCTATCGCTTGATTAGCATGGAATAGAGTGTTATTGTCAACGTCTACTGTAGCAGTGGTACTACCATAATTGTACACACCACCACCATATACATTATTGGAATCTGAACTTACAACATTGTTTGAAATCTCAGATTCTCGAATCGTAACAGTAGATGTTATAGATTGATTATAAATACCACCACCAGAAACCTTTGCTGTATTATTGGTCAATACACTATTATCTTGAAGAATAATACTCGCATTTTGACTAGCATAATTATAAATGGCTCCACCACTGCTTTGAGAACTATTGTCTTTAATCGTGGAAGTAGTTAATGTAATGGAACTTGTATTCGATGCTTCACTATAAATGGCTGCACCATGACCTGTAGATTTTGTTTTTTGCATCGTGACATAACTGAGACTGATAGTATTGATTGCACCTTTTACATATAAAATTCCACCATAACCATTTTGATCCCAAGGAGTATAATTGCTATGTGCTGTAATGCTTCCACCAGAAATGTTAAGATTTTGTAAATCTATTTTCCATGTTGAATGGGAATCATAACTAGAACCAGCTTGGAAAATGCGATATCCTGTTGTGCCTACATTAGGAACTTTGATATTAATGATACGACTCTCACCAACTTCTTCTCCAGCATTGTTGTAGTTTGCATTAATACTGAGTTGTCTCGTATGCAAGCCTTTTGTAATGCGCATTTCTTGGTATGTATTGCTGAGAGTAATTGTATTGGTTTGTCCATTTTGATTATTTGCTAGATTATCATCAAATGTTACTGTGTATGTATTTTCTAAGCCTGCGATCGTAGAAGTAATTCCATTAGCTGCATAATAAATTGCTTCTCGCAAGGAAATTTTACCATCATAAATATCAATGATATCATCATCTGTTGTTACATGAAGGCTAGGTGCTTCATAAATATGAGTTGCATCTTGGATCAATGCATGAGAACCAACATTGAAGAAATAAAGGGAATTGATGCGAGGGTCTGGATTTACTACAAAAGCATTGTGGGCTTGTTTTATGATCGTTCCACCAGTTAAACCATAATTATCTGCATTTGCGATGTCAAAATCATAAGTAGTAGCATTTGTCAAACTCGTCCATCTTCCTGTGTTCATATTATAGTAGTAAAAATCATCTGCGATTTTTCCTACTAATGTACCACGCATTGCTGCTTCGCCTTGGTGGTTAATAGCAACTGTCTGAACTGTGTTATTTTCACTATTTGATAATGTTGCGATCCATCGACCATTGTTTAAAACTACATTTTGAAAAATGCGTTTCATATTTATTTCATTTGTGACTAAGGAAAAGTCTTCCATCATGTCACTACTATTAGGTTGGACATTGCTTTTTCCAAAAATGCTATAGACAACGTGTAGCGTACTAGCAGTATTTTCCAAATGAATATCTTGTGCATTTGTGTTGACATAGTTTCCATAGACTATGGAATTGACTAGATAGACTGCACTATTATTATTTCCATGATTAACAATCGCACCACCACTTGTTGTGGCAACGTTGGCTGTGATCGTAGAATCGACTACTACAAGTTTTGCAATAGTAGGACTTGTATTATTTATTGCATAATTATAAATTGCTCCACCTTGTTTTGCTTGGTTACCGTGGATTGTAGTATTGACCATCGTAATTACAGATTGTGTAACAGCTTTACTATAGATTGCACCACCATTTCCATCTGCTTTAGCACCAGAAAGTCCTACATGTTCTAAATTCAAAGAAATAGTAGCACCTTGTACGTAAATTAATCCACCATTTCCATATTGATCTAAGGAATAATGACTATTGACTGTTCCATCTTCTATATCTTTGACAAGTCCATTTCTAAATGTGACATTCTTTAAATTGATATTCCAATTTGTAGAATAATCATACGAAGAACCAACTTGTAATACTCGATAGTTATGAGTATTTCGTAGTGCATCAACATATACATTGCGACGAATATTTGGATTATTTGCATCGACTCCGCCGTCTATAGTAATGCTATGATTGTGCAATGCATTTGTCATGCGTAATTCTTGGTATTTATCTGCTAGCTTAATTGTAATGTTCGTATTATTACCAAACAAAGCATCTGCAAATGTAATTACTGCATCTTCACCTAGATTTGCTGCAAAAGCCAATGCTTCTCGTAAAGAAGTTTTGCCATCATAAATATCAATGACATCATCTGTTGTTGTGACTACAAGGCTTGCTTGTTCATAAGGCTTGCTATCTGTACTTGCTAATGCATAGGCACCTACATTGAAATAAGAAATTGGAGAATTAACAAGCATAGAATAATTTCTTTGCATTCTTTGAGCTGATAGATTCCCTGCAACATAGTTTTCTGCATCTAGGTATAGTATGGAATTATCACCAAGATTATAATTTGCAGCTGTGGCATCAAATGCATTTCCTTGTCCAGCTGTTAGACTATGCCAATATCCATTTTGACGATTGTAAAAGTAATAATCATTGCCAATTTTTCCAACGAGCGTGCCTTTGATAGCTGCATCGCCTGTTTCATTCAATGCAATCGTATAATTTTTCATATCCACAACATTGTGTTCTGTCAATTGTGCAATGGCTCGTCCATTTACAATGCTTACATTTTTAAACATGCGACGGACATTTGTTTCGTTTGTATTAAGTTGCCATGTTTCTCGCATCGTGTCACTATTAGGCAATACATTGGAATATCCAAAAATACTATATGCTGTATGTAACCACCTTTCAGAAGTGTCACCATCAAATTCAATATCATATCCTACTGTACCTGTGTAGTTTCCATACACAATACTATTGATCAAGTACAATGTAGAAACAGATTGGTCGCTCGTTGTATAATTATAAATACCAGCACCATTTTCTGTGGCAATATTACTAGTGATAGTGGAATTCACAATATATATATTACTGACTGTTTTACCTTGAGAATAATTGTGAATATAACTATATGCATAATTGTACAAGCCTGCACCAGCACCACTTGTTAAAATTTCATTATTACTAATTGTAGAATTTTCAATGCGAACGTCTGTTTTGGCTGTTTCATAAGTAGTATATTGTAAGGTAACGCTTTTACCATATGAATAATTATAAATACCAGCACCATGGCTTGTGGATGTATTTTGACTAATCGTAGAATATTGTACCAAAATATTGGCATTTGTTTCTACTGTGCTATAAATTGTGGTGTCAATATATGCCTTATTATACACACCACCACCTTGACCATCTGTGGCTTTATTTTGCATAATATTGGAATTTTGAACATGGACATAAGCATTGGCTATATTACTTCCTCTAGCATAATTGTATAGACCACCACCACTTCCTCCAATAGCTTGATTATTTGTAATCGTAGAATAATCCAATACATTTACAGTGGCTGTAGTAACACTGGATGTTGCATAATTATAAATTGCACCACCTTGGACTGCTTTATTACTAGATATTGCAGTATTGTGCATCGTAATTACAGATTGTGTAACAGCTTGACTATAAATCGCACCACCATGTCTATCTGCAGTGCCACCAAAAAGACCTACATAATATAAATTCAAAGAAACAGTAGCACCTTGTGAGTAAATCAATCCACCATTTCCATATTGGTCTAAGGAATAATGACTATTGACTGTTCCATCGTTTACATCTTTGACAATGCCATTTCGAAATGTGACATTTTTTAAATTGATATTCCAATTTGTAGAATAGTCATACGAAGAACCAACTTGCAATACTCTATGCTTATGAGGTACTGTTTGAACGTCAACATATACATTGCGACGAATATTTTGATTATTAGCATCGACTCCGCCGTCTACTGTAATGCTATGATTGTGCAATGCATTTGTCATGCGCAATTCTTGGTATTTATCTGCTAGTTTAATTGTGATGTTCGTATTATTACTAAATAAATGATCTGCAAATGTAATTACTGCATCTTCACCTAGATTTGCAGCAAAGGCCAATGCTTCTCGTAAAGAAGTTTTGCCATCATAAATATCAATGATATCATCTGTTGTTGTGACTACAAGGCTTGCTTTTTCATAAGGCTTGCTATCTGTACTTGCTAATGCATAGGCACCTACATTGAAATAAGAAATTGCAGAATCAATAAGCATAGAATAATTTCTTTGCATTCTTTGACTTGATAGATCACCTGCAACATAGTTTTCTGCATCTAAATATAGTGTGGAATGTTCCCCAAGATTATAATTTGTAGCTGTATCATCAAATATATTTCCTTGTCCAGCTGTAAAACTATGCCAATATCCATTTTGACGATTGTAAAAATAATAATCATTGCCAATTTTTCCAACGAGCGTGCCTTTAATAGCAGCATCGCCTGTTTCATTCAATGCAATCGTATAATTTGTCATGTCCACAACATTGTGTTCAGTCAATTGTGCAATGGCTCGTCCATTTACAATGATTACATTTTTAAACATACGACTAACATTTGTATAGTCTGTATTTAATTGCCATACTTCACGCATAGTGCTACTATTGGGCAATACATTGGAATATCCAAAAATACTGTACGCTGTGTAAAATGTTTGTGTCCTATCGCCTTTGAATTCAACATCATAGCCCACTGTGCCTGTATAGTTTCCATACACAATGCTATTGACAAAATACAATTTGTTATTCCCTGTATTGCTACTATAATTTGTATGAACAGCTTCTTCACTTGTTGCATAATTGTAGATAGCAGCACCATTTTCTGTAGCAACATTGCCTGTCAGAGTGGAATTCACAATAAATATATTATTGATTGTTTTACCTATAGCATAATTTGTATAGGTTGTTGTATGCCAATGATGTCCCCAAGAATCCCAACCATAGTTCAATTGCCAACCAGTATTGTGAGTATAACTATATGCATAATTGTACAACCCTGCACCAGATCCACTTGTTAAAATTTCATTATTACTCATCGTAGAGTTTTCCATGCGAACATCTGTTGTTGCTGTTGCATAAGTATATTGTGGAGTAACTCCCTTACCAGTGTGCAATTGATATACATTTTTTGCATATGAATAATTGTAAATACCAGCTCCATGGCTTGTGGATGTATTGAGACTAATCGTAGAATATTGTACAAAAATATTTGCATTTGTTTCTACTATTCGATGCATTATAGTGTCAATGTTTGCCACATTGTACACACCACCACCTTCCCCATCCGTGGCTTTATTTCGCATAATATTGGAATTTTGAATTTGGACATTAACTTTGGCTATATTATTTCCTGTAGCATAATTATAAATACCACCGCCAACCTTAGCTTGGCTATCATATATGGTAGAATTTGTCAAAGAAATCGTTGCATTGGCAGTACCTATAGATGGAGTAGGTCTTGTAGGCTCAAAAGAACAACACATACCAGCATAATGATAGTAAGTATTGTGACTATATGCATAGGCATAATTATATATTGCACCACCATGGACACCAGCCTGACTATTCATAATGTCAGAATCTGTCACTGTTATTGTGGCATCTGATGTAGCATAAATATTGTTAGATCCATTATTTAAAGTATTATATGAATATGCATAATTATAAATCGTACCACCACTTTCAGAGGCTGTATTGCCTGTTATTATAGAATGATTCCATATTTTTACAGTAGCCGTAGCAGCAACATTTACAGAAGATGAATTACCTGTAGTTACATAATTATAAATGAAACCACCACTTCCAGAAGCTTCATTATTTTCTACATCAGAACCACCTATAGTAATCTCTGAACTTCGATTACTATAACTATATATAGTACCACCATTTACTGCTGTATTTCTACGAACAAGAGAACGACCGCCATCTGTAGCTGTAGGATCACTTTCAATGGAAATGATAGAACTCGTAGGACCTATGCTGTAAATCGCACCACCATTATTTGTGGCAATGTTGCTTACAATATCAGAAGAAATGATTGTAATCTTTGAAAGTTGATTACTTTGACTATAAATACCACCACCATTTACGGCTTGATTACCTTGAATAATAGAACGACCGCCATCTGTAGCTATAGGATTATTTTCTATAGAAATGATAGAACTCGTACTACCATAACTATAAATACCACCACCATTGCTTGTGGCTGTGTTGTTTAAAATATTGGAATTGACAAATTTCAAACTTGAAGTTGTACTTGTACTATAAATACCAGCACCATGTACTGCTTCGTTGTTTTGCAATGTTGTATTATCAAATTCAGAGTTTACATAGCGAGTATAAATACCACCACCATGTGTTGTAGCAATGTTATTTTCAATTGTAGAACCATTTGTAAATGTTAATTTAGAATCTGCTATATTCGTAGCATAAACATACAGACCACCACCATAACGGGCTTTTGATTCTGCTATACGAACCTTATCAAAACCTAATTGTACAATGGAACCACGTGCAAAAATAGTTCCACCAGCACCGCTTTGATTATCACTTGCGATGCTACCGCCTCGTAAATCTAGGTTGTCAAAATTGACTCTCCAAATTTTATTGGCATCTTGATTGCTACCAATTCGCATGACTCTAAAATTTGTAACTTGCTCACCACTTTGTAGTGATTCTTGGTAAGTCACAGGAACTTTTACAGTAACTTGTTTTGTGCCACCTGAGTGTGTGCCATGGATATCACCTCTTTGGTTTCGACCTGCAATCGTAAAAATATTGCTCAAAGGACCACTCGGATTTTGGTCTGACTTTACTTGAATATTGGATAGACCATTACTGACTACTAATTCATCATATTCAGGATTTAAAGTAATCGTATTCACAGTCACACCTTCATGCAACTCTAATTCACCTGTGTCTTTATTTCTAACCCAGATATCTTCATTGTCTGCAAATGTAATCGTATATTTATCTGCATCGTAATGTAGCTCTTCACCATTTACTTTTAACGTTGCTTTTGTACCACTAGCAGCATAGACAAGGGCTTCTCGCAATGAAATCCAACCATCTGTAAAATCAATAATATCTTCTTCTGTAGTAACATGTAGACTAGCAGTTTCATACGCATCATACAGAGAATACGCACCTACATTATAAAAGTTGACACCAGTAAATCGAGGTGCTGGAACCCATGTATTATTGTCTATTTTTAAATATATATTTTGTGCATCATGGTACAATGTGGATAATGTAGGAGGCAGACCATATTTTTCATATTGTTGCACATTTCGATTGAATTCATATTCTTTATCATTGGTCAAACTTTTCCATTTGACATTCACAATATCATGGTAATAAATATCTTTAATGCCAGATTGATCGTCTCGTTCTACTAAAGCTAGAAATGTACCTTTGTACACTGCTTCACCACGCGAAGTTATGCGAATAGTGCGATTATCTCCTCTAGGATCTGTTGTATATAAATCAGCAACCCAACGTCCATCTTCATCTTGTCGTACGTTTTCAAACATACGTTTAACTGTGTATTCTTGGACATTTAATTGAAGATCTTCTACACTCTTATTTGATTGTTCTGCACCAATAAAAGAACCATATATACTATAAACAACATGGAAATATTCTGGTGCATTGACAAAAACTATATCATTGGAAGCAGTTCCTAGATAGTTTGTCCAAACAATGGTATTTAAGAGTAAGACTTTACTTGTAGTATCTTCAATATAAAAACCTGCACCATTGCTACTTGCAACATTGCCTGCAATCGTTGCATTTGCAATCGTAATGACAGCATTGTCTGCACCACTAGAATATACACCTGCTCCTAAATCAGCTTTATTTTGACTCAATGTAGCATTTTGTACGTGGATCGTTGCATTATTTGCCTTGATTTTTGCCATGCTTGTACGAGGTGTATTATATATTGCACCACCTTTGCCTGTGGCTTCATTATTCGCTAATGTAGAATCCCAAACAGAAATTGTGGAATCTGCAGTGGCTTTAGAATAATTAGGAGAAGTATATGAACCATTATAATTATATTGACGTCCAGAATTATAACTTCGACTATAACTATCATTATAAATACCAGCTCCATCTGTAGCTTTATTGCCAGAAATCATGCTGTATTGTTCCACAAAAACATTTGCAGTTGTATGAGATGTTGTGTAATTAGGTGTTGCTCCGTATGCTGTGTCTACTTTTGCATAATTATAGGCTTCAGCTAGATTGTATACAGCACCACCATATATAGCAGCTGTATTGTCTAAAATATCTGCATTTCGAATCGTGACAGTGGCAATTACTTCTATATTTTGTAGGTCAACACCGCTTCCTGTGCCTATATTTTTTGCTACATTGTAAATAGCACCTCCAGAACCCTCTGTTTCATTATTAGACAATGTGGTGTGAACATCTACTTTTTTATTTTCAACATAACGAGTTTCTATCAATACATTCGCATTAGCCTTGCTTACATTATAGATAGCACCACCATGCGTTTTAGCAGTATTATTGCTTATCGTTGTATATAAATTTGCTTCATGTTGACCATCACCTAAAATTTTTACTGAAGCATTGTAATTAGCATCATTATAAATTGCACCACCTGAGCCTGTTAGTGCCTTATTCCAACTAATACTCGAAGCATGGTCTATTGTAATCGTAGAAGAAGTGGGTGACACACTATAAATACCACCACCATGAATGCCCGCAGTATTGTTGTCAATCTTAGAACCATTGTCGATTACAATCGTATTTATGCCAGTACCTAAGCTATAAATTCCACCACCAGATCCTGTTGCATACGCATGAGAAGCACTTGTACCAGATAAAGCTAAATGAATATCATGACCTTTTGCATAAATTACACCTCCATGACCATATTGGTCAATGTCTGTAACTTTTCCACCTTCTAAGGTCAAGTTTTCTAATGTAACATTCCAATTATGCTGCGTATCTAAATAATTTCCCATGCGCAATACACGATAGGAACTTGCATTCTCAGGGTCTTCTGTATATGTTCTCTCGGCTTTTACTTTGATAGTACGACCTTCACCAGCTGTAATCTTTAATGCTTTACCAGCTATTCCATCGGTGACCATGAATTCATCATAATAATCTGACATAGTGATTGTCTGAATGTCTTCAGCAAAAGTGATTGTAGGAGTACCAAAATACGGTGCTGGTTGTGTAGATACTACACCAATTGCTGCATAGATCAATGCTTCTCGTAAAGAATAATTTGTATCTGTTAGATCAATCTCATCAGACTCAGTTGTAACATGCAAACTTGGTGCAGCCCAATTTCGTTCAAAACTAGCTGCTCCTACATTAAACAAGTACAATGCATTTTTATCACGAGCCACATCATTTTGCGAAATTAATGTAACAATACCGTTTACACCATTATGTTTTAAACCATAACAAGTTGTATCGCCTGTATCAAAATTAAATATTTGATCTGTTGTAAAACTAACCCAAGTGCCTTTGTGGTCGTGGCTCATATCTTGTTTATAGTAGAAATAATGTGTAACGCCTTGAATGTTTAATGTACCAATCAACGTACCTTTATATGCTGCTTCCCCATTGTGTTGAATATTTAAAGTACCTTTGTACACTACATTAGGATTTATTGTAAAGACAGGCACATATACGCTATTTTTTAATTCTGTATTTGTGAAAATGCGTTCCACTGTGCTTTGTTTGGCAGTCAGTTGAATGGCTTCATAACTGTTTTGAGAAAATTCTAAATTAGAATATCCAAAAATACTATGGGCTACATTCCATTTGGCAAATTCTGTACCATGGATAAATACATCATTAGAAACTGTATTTTTATAATTTGCAAAAACAATGCTATTCAATAAAGTAACGATCGAATTTGTATTATTGTAATAAATACCACCACCTTCACCTGTGACAATATTTCCTGAAATCGTAGAATTTTGGACAAGGAGATTTGCTGTATCTAGATTACGAGTAGCAATGGCACCACCATACTGTGCAGTATTGCCCGTGAAAATAGCATTGTTCAATGTAATAGTGTTTATTGCACCTAATCCATAAATCGCACCACCATATCGATTTGCAACATTCTTAAATAAAACAGCATCTTGGATAAATATATCAGAAGATATGGGACTTGTAGTATAAATTACTCCACCATCTACTGCAGTGTTTTGATACAATAGAGAATTGTCTTGGATATTTACTACAGCCTTATTATCACTAATACTATAAATTGCACCACCTTCTATTGCTTCTTGTTTCATTAAGGAAGAACTAGATATATGTATGTTGGAATTATCTTCACCATAAATATAAACACCACCGCCTTGGTATGCTTTATTTCCTTCGATGATCGAAGAATTTTGAATAAATAGATTAGCAGAGTTGCGTAGATCCATATAGATACCGCCACCTCGCCCAGTTGCAATGGAACCTAATACAGCCGAATAATTTAACTCTAATCTTGCATTTTTGCCACGAACACTGAAAGCACCACCATGGTCATCTAAATCTGTATCTTGCAAACTAGGTGTTTGTTCTACTTTTCCACCCTTTATTGTAGAATAATAGAATTCAATATCCCAATTACTATATTGATCAAAGAAACTTCCTACTCTAAAAACGCGATAATTACTAGCATCTTCATTATCTTGCCAAGTTTCTGTAGATACATTTCTTGCCCGTCCTGGTTTGTTCACTTGAAAAATTAAATTTCGTTGCACATTATGGCTTGTTTTACCAGGATCAATGATCAATTTTTTCCCTGATAAACCATTGGTTACAACTAATTCCCCATAAGTTTCGGATAAAGTGATCGTTGAACTAGCACCAGTAAAAATATTCTTATCATACAATATCGTGATAGTATGCTTTCCACCATCAATAACTTCGCCGACACTATTAGCAGCAAATGCCAATGCTTCTCGGAAAGTAATTTTATCATCAAAAATATTAATACCATCGATATTATCATTTACTGTTATAGAAGCTTCTTGATATGGACCGATTAAAACATACGCACCTACATTAAAATACAGCAAATTCGGAGCTTGTACACGAGAAGCAAGCTGTTGATTTGCACCAAAATTTTGTCCCACTACTGTGACATTTCCGCCAGTCAATCCATAATTTGTTGCAGTTTTATTAAAATTAAATATTGCATCATTGGTAAAACTCATCCATTTTCCAATGCCATTTCCAAATGTATTGGCCATATTATAATAAAAATAATCATTTCCAATTTTACCAATTAACGTACCTTTTATTGCTGCTTCTCCAGTAGGTAAAATCCTTATCGTTCTTTTATCTACATTTGATAAAACTGGTAAAATTACGCCCGATACACTTTCCATAGTATCTGCGAAAATACGCTTTACATTATCTGTAGTTGTTTTGAACTGTGTAGGTTCAATACTTTTTTCCCCAGGATTAATGTTAGATTGTCCATAAATACTATAAGCAACATGAAATTCATTTTGAACAAATTCATTATTTTCAGTACTAGCGAAAATAATATCAGAAGCATCTGATCCTTTATAATTAGCATACACAATACTATTGAGTAAATATAACTTAGAACTATGAAATTTTGCAGCGTGACTTAGTACATAAATTCCACCAGTTTCCCAATTATCTTGATTGCCAGCCACAGTAGAGTTTACAATAGTGACTACTGTATCAGCTCGTTTCGTTACATCATTACTTAAACTCTTTGCACCTACATATATAGTAACTTCGCTAGCTTCATTTTCAGTAATGGTAGAGTTTTCCAATGTAACAGAAGATTGTACATTGCCATATGATTCTGCATAATTATAAAATGCACTGCCGTGTCCTTGCGTATAGCCTTTAGAAATTGTAGAATGTACAGCAGTAATTTTTGCTACTACATCCTGTGGGATATCTTGTGCAAGATTACGTGTTACATTATAAATACTTGCACCAAAGGCTTTAATGTCCATAGTACGATTGCAAGTCATGGAAACTCTATCTAAAACTACTTCAGAATTTTGAGTACTGAAATTATAAATCCCACCGCCAAATCCTAAAGTTGCTTTATTTGTATGAAATTCAGCATTGGCAACTGAAACTAAGGCATTTGCTTGTACACTTTCATTATAAATGCCACCACCATGTTGTTCTGCTGAATTATTATAAAAGCACGTTGCTTCATGGTTACCGTCATCCCAAATAGTGATAGTGGCATCTCCATCTGTGCTATAATTATAAATACCACCACCATGAAGACCTGCCTGTGCATTATCTATGGTAGAATTATTCATTGTAATCGTTGCTATTTTTGCATAATTATAAATTCCACCGCCTGATCCTGTCGTTGCTTTGACTCCACGAACAGTAGATATTTTAGAAATAATATGGGAATTTTCCGTAGCATACGCATATAAACCAGCACCAGAAGCTGCTACATGTCCTCCTTGCAGAGTCACAGTTTCTAATGTTAATTGAATATTCTTACCATGAATATATACAACACCACCATTACCTATTTGATCTTTTTCTAAAACACTACCAGCAGAATCTGTAGAAAGAATCTTTCCACCAATCAATGTAGTTCGTAAAAAATTTATGTTCCAATCACTTGTTACATCATAGGAAGTCCCAATTTGAAATACTCGGAATTTATCTGCATTTTCATTTTCCTGCCAAAGATTATTAATCATAATCAGACCAGGATTTTCCACATTGATCGTAACGTATCGAGGGATATCTGGATTTTGTGGACTCATACCAGGGTCAATTGTTAATGATTTACCAGATAGCCCATTTGTAATGCGTAATTCTTCATAATTTTTTGTTAAAGTAATCGTACAACTCGTACCACCAGTCCAAACATCTGGTGTATCAGCAAACGTAATGGTATACGATTCTTTTCCATTTTCAAAAACAGCACCTACACGGTTTGCAGCAAAAACTAATGCTTCGCGTAACGTAGTATAATTGTCAAAAATATTAATGCCATCTTTATTTGTTGTTACAACAAGAGAAGCATCTTGATAAGTGCCACCATGCAATGCATATGCACCTACATTAAAATAATACAAAGTAGGAACGCGAGATGCGAAATTTTTATTAGCATCTGCATTAGCTGCTATTGTATAAACAATAGTATTAGCATTCACTGGCAAACCATAATTATTGTCTGCATCATCTACAAAATTATATACAGTGGCATGATCAAAACTACGCCATTTTGTTGATGACATATCATAGTAATAAAAAGCATTGCCTACTTTTGCTGTCAACGTACCTTCAATGGCAGCTTCTCCAGTGTGTCGAATCGTAGCAAAACCATCTTGGTCTACAACTGGAATCCAACGTTGTTCTGTATCACGATTGGCATTGGAAAAAATACGCTTTATACTAGTTTCATTAGCTATTAAACGAACTTCTTCTAAACTTGCAGTAGGATTGATCGTGGATTGACCAAAAATACTGTACACTACATTAAAATCTTGATTTTCAGTCCCAGCTAAAACAACATCAGAAGCATTTGTTGCTAAATAATTTGCAAACACAATGCTATTCAATAAAGAAACAGTGACTTTTGCATTTTCTTCTGTAAAACTATCTGCATATGCATAAATACCACCTGCTTTATCTTCAGAAGTATTACCAGTAATCGTTGAATTGATAACATTCACAATCGATTTACCTGTATTGTTTGTTACATCATTACAATTAGAAAGACTGTAACTATAAATTGCAGCATTTGTAGCAGTATTCGAGGCAATAGTAGAATTAATAATCGTAACTAAAGATTCACTAGACCCTATGTCATTTTTACTATAACTATAAATCGCACCACCAGCACCATGATGGTCAAATCCATCTGTAACATTCTTAAAAATATTTGAATTTTCTACAGTCACAATAGAAGATGAAACAGCCTTGCTATAGATACCACCACCAGAACTTGTTGTACCATATGTAGCATTAGAATGAATCCAAGAGTCTTTGATGCTCAAATTCGAAGTCAAACCACGACTATAAATACCAGCACCATTTCCATTTTGAGAAATATTACTAGATATAACAGAATGATTGATCTTATAATTTTCATCAGCACCATATAATGTACTTGTTAAAGTAATCCTAGACGCTCCTGTGTCAGATACATTATAAATTCCACCACCGTCAAATTTCGTAGTATTAAACGAGACTTTTGTACCTGCTAAAGAAAGAACAGCATCTCCATTTGTGCTATAGTTATAAATACCACCGCCATAACCAGAACTAGTATTGGAAAGAATGCTAGCATTATTTAATGTAATTGTTGCTTGTTGGGCATGATTATAAATACCACCACCATCGCCCCCTTTATTTCCAATGACAGTTGTATTATTAAAAATAAGATTAGAATCATTTTCAGCTAATACATATAGACCACCACCATGATGTTTTGCTCGTGATCCTTGGATAACAGACCGAGTAAAGGAAAGTGCTACATCATTACCATGCACATACATAGCACCACCAGCTCCTCCTTCATGATCTGCACTCACAGCTCCACCATGCAGGATAATACCAGTCAGAGATATATCCCAATCACTCCATGTATCATACGTAGCTCCGACTCGGAAAACACGGAATGGATCAGCATTTGCTTGATCTTGCCAAACTTCTGTGGTTTCCATTCGTTTACGACCCACATTTTCCACTTGAATGATGACAGTTTGGTCTAAATTATTTTGATTCTTGCCTGCATCAATTACAACTTTTTTGCCTGCCAAACCATTGGACAAAACAAGTTCACCATCTGAACCACGACTATTTGTCAAAGTCACGGTAGCACTAGTAGAAGCTGGGAAAAAAGCATCTGCAAAACGAATAGTATATGTTTTTCCATCTTCCAAGTTCAAATTTGCTAAATATACTAAGGCTTCTCGTAATGTTGTACGACCATCTGTAATGTCAATGCTTCCATCGTAATCTACCCAAACAAAAGCATTTCCATTGTCATATGTAATCGTAGGTGCATCAAAATTTTCAGTTAAAGAAGTTGCACCTACATTAAAATACTTGTAGCCTGTTTCTGCATGAACACGATCATGCCCAAATTGATCTGCTTTATATACAAAACCAGCCAAACCAAAAGAAACAGCATCATTTCCATCAAAAACTGCAGTATGAGGATTGGTGAAACTCATCCATTGGCCATTCGACATATTAAAGAAATAATAATCATCCCCTAATTTTCCTGTTAATGTACCATGAATGGCTGCTTCTCCACCTTTACGAATATTTACAGAACCAGCTCCAGAAACTTTAGGCAACCAACGTTCTGCTTCATCAGTCACACTATCATTTGCAAAAATATTATGAATATTCGTTTTTGTAGTAGAAAATTGAGAAACATCAATGCTATCTTGCGATGGATCTGCATTAGCAGTACCATAAATACTATATGCTACATTTAGAGTATTTATACTATCTTCACTAAATGCAATATCTGCAGCATCATTCCCTGTGTAGTTACCATACACAATGCTATTGACTAAGGAAACAGTAGCTTCACTTGTAGAAGAAGCAGCATGTGCATAAATACCACCAGAAATTTTATTATCTGTATTGCCAGCAATCGTTGAACTAATTATATTTACCGTAGAAAAACCACCATCCATACGTGTAGAATGACTATAAATAGCACCAGCTGTATCTGCACTATTTCCTACGATCGTTGAATTCACAATATTAACTTCAGAATCTAGCCCTTTACTATATATCCCAGCTCCAAAAGAATATGTAGCAGTTGCAATTGCTTGATTATTAATAATCGAAGAATTTTCTACTTCTACTTTGGACAATCCATTTTCACTATGACTATAAATGGCTGAACCCAAAGTAGCTGAATTGGCTTGCAAAATAGAATCGCTTAGAAAGACAGAAACATCATTAGTTGCTTTAGCATATACTGCACCACCATTCTCCCGTACTTCTGTCTCTTCTACAAAAATATTTTCTAAAGAAAGTGAAATTGTTTCACCCTCAATAAAAAAGACACCGCCGTTGGTTGCATCTTTTCCACCTTGTAAAATCAAGTTTGAAAAAGATAAATCCCAATCGCCCAGTGTCCCGTCTATATCAGCTGTCTTTAAAATGCTATGTGTTGCATTGTAAACACTTGCTTCAATGGTAATGCGTTCATTTCCAACAGCACCATTTACTATTAAAGTAGTACCATCTGATAGAGCGTCGTCAAGAATCAATTCTTTGTTAATGCTAATAATACGTTTTGCTTCTGTATCAAACACATCTGCTTTAAATACAATTGTAATTTCATCATAAATATCTGCAATTTGACCAGCATGGATTAAAGCTTCACGGAAAGTATACGTGCCATTATCTAATTCCAAATCACCGATTTCATCCACAGTAATTGTATAGGAGGCTAAATCAAAAACATACGGAGAATCTAAAGAAATTTCCATAGCTTCAATATTGCCAATGGTATATTCTAAATCCCAATTGCCATGTAGCCCTGTTGTATCTATACTTGCTGCAATGTCTGCACCAGAGGCATCTGCAATTTGTTGCAAGAAATTACGACCATAGTCTGTTTGGGCAATATCACAACCATAGAATAAAATGTCACCATCATCTGTAATGTGCTCTCCAATGCTTTCCCATTCAGAAATATCTAGAGAATCAGAGTTGACTTTTTCCCCATTTAACCAAAAGCCACCGTCTTCCCCATGGGAAACAATATGGATAGCAGAATATTTTGTGTCACAATCATCTAGATAATCATTGATAATTTCAAATGCATCTGTTCCTCTTTCCAACACAAGATAATCACGATTGCTATGATGTTGGTCTGATAAAAAACTTTCTGCATCAGGAACAGAAGAATTGATAATCACAAGTTCACGATTTCCATGGACTGTCAAACTCATGTCAGAATCATGAATTTCGAGAAATTCAGATAGCCCAGCACCATGATCCACTTCAGATCCACCAAGATCTAAGTCACCACCAAGATCTAAGTCACCATCATAATCTAAGTTACCATCATAATCTAAGTTACTATCATGATCTAAGTCATCATCATACTCTAAGTCATCATCATCATGATCTAAGTCATCATCATCATGATCTAAGTCATCATCATCATCATGATCTAAGTCATCGTTTGCATCCATCCAGTCACTGACAATATCATCAACAAATTCATTCAATTCCATATCATCTATGTCGCTGTGTTCAGGTATCTCCCCATCCAACAGCGAATTATACATATCATCATGATCATCTACATCATCTTCAGATTGGGAAGGCAATGATGAACCAGAAAAATCAGACTCTTCATCTACATCTAGGCCACCAGCATCTATATGAACATCTGCAAATGACTCTTCCTTATCTTGATTTTGATTTTTATCTTCATTTTGTTGTGCTTCTGCAGCATGTTCACTTGCTTCCACAATTTCTGCTGCTGCAGCAGCTTCAAATAGAACGCGATCTTCCAAACGAAACGCTTCAAATTTTCTCGCTTTATTCTTTTTATTATTCATCATTGATATTACCCTCCCAGAGAAGGTTATAAAATAATATTATATATTATTCATTATTTATTATTTATTTATTATATTTATCACAGTGTTACTATATATATATGTAAAATGCAACACTGATTATGTACTATTAAATTAAATTTTGTACTACTTTTCATATATTATAAGATATTTTTTTAAAAAGTTGTACTAAATTTATATATATTTTCATAATAAAATATTACATATAAAGTTATATTTAACTATAAAAATATATAAGATACCCTATTTTAATATACAGGATACCCTATTTTAGGATTAAAACATAAAAAAATAAAAAATCAACCTTTTTTTTGCAAAAATCATTTTTTTTTTTAAAATCAAATTTTTTTGCAAAAAATTAAAATTAGGCCTTATAAATTATTATTATAAAAGTTATTATTAAAATTTATAATAAATCTTAAATAATAAGATAAAAAATATATATAAACTTTAACAATAATTAAAATATTTTTTTATATATAGATAAAAATCATTGTATATCATTTCTTCATTGTTTAATAGTAGTTACATTATTTTTTTTCAAACATACATTACTGCAATATTCCTATACAATGATATTCTTATAAAATGGAATGGTAATTTTTAAATGGTAATAAAAATAGTGTCCAATATCTTTTCAGTATTAGACACTATTCATTATGTTGCATTATTCTAATTTTTTTTACATTTAATATAAAAATGATGTTAAAATTCCTTACGAAAAGCTGAAACAATGAGTTTCCAAATTCGTATCCATAATTGTTCTGTATGATGAACATCGATAATAACAGTTCGCCCTGTGAGTAATGTATGTGGTTCTGTGAATTCAAGCTCTACTCGATACAATGCAAGTACAGAGGAATAACTTTCTGCTTTTCCTTCTTCAATATACACAGGAATTGGACCTCCAAGATGTTGCAACAGTGGTGAATTTTTTAACCGTGCAGAAAGTCTATTGACATGAACAATTTTTGCACTAAATTTTTGTAAGCTATCTTTTGTATAGACTGTTGCCATATCACCTGGATTTAAATTTGATATTTCTCTATCCATAGCATAACCATATAACATGAGTTGTTCTGAAACTACTTCGCCTACTTGTTGTCCTCTTGGTAAAAATGCATTTTTGGACAACATATATAGTTTAGAAACAAATCTTCCATCCATCTGTGCTCGCACTTGTAAATTTTCTTTTCTTCTGTTTAGTTCTTCTATGCTTAAAATATCAGACTGTATTTTTTTCTCTGTTACTTGGGCTTCAGAAAATGCATTTACATCAACTTGTTGTAAATTATATAGTCGTTTGTCATATTCTAATGTAGTGTATAGTCTCTGTAAGGCAAACTCTAAAGATTTAGATCGAAGTGAAAAAAGAACATCACCTTTTTTTACAACTTTTGCTTCTCGAGGTAAATCTTCATTTAAATATCCCTCTTCCATAACAACAACGATTTGACGATGCACAGGTACAATTTCACCTGAAAGTTCAATGTTCCATGAATATGGGAAAAATAAAACAAGAAATAGAACAGCAAGCCCCAGAGAAATCATATACCAATGAGCTTTACTGTTTGTTTGTTTTGATAAAGCTTGCACAGTTTTTACCTCTCGAAAAAAAGGATAAATCAAAATACTATACAATTCTAAAATTAACATGACTACTGCCACAGCTTTTACAAACTTGTAGTAAATCATGAGAATAATGCCAGTATATAGAAAAAATCGATAAATAAAGCTACAGATTCCAAAAACAAATAAAAAAAAGGGACGTTCACTTTCAGGAGGTGATCCTAGACGGAACGCATACCAACGAAACCATTCTTTTATATATTCGCTCGAACGAGTCATTAAATTTTCAATCTTCATGACATCACATAAAATATAATATCCATCGTATCGAATACAAGGGTTTCCATTGACAAATAATGTGCTAATTGTACTCACTGCAAAAAGATAAAACATAGTGGAACGCCAAGCACCAGGTGGAAGGTAACACCATAGCAAGGCAGCAATTCCACCAAAAATCAATTCAATGATCACACCTGCAGCATCAATGAGCAATCGTTGGGATCGTGGAAGACGCCAACTATCTGTTGTGTCTGTATATAATCGTGGATAAAATACCATAAAACCTACGCCAATTCCACGAACACGACATTTAAAATGAATAGCAGCTAAAGAATGAGCACATTCATGGATCACTTTCACAAACATAATAGCAACAAAATATTTTGCTAATGTTGCCCAAGAAAGCGAATTTAGAAATGTAGTTTTAACCTCTCCAAAATTGCGAATCATTAATAAATAGCCAAGAAATGCAGGAACACATAAAGTATAGATCACATATTTTGATGCAAGCCAGCTAACATAAGGTCCGATCTTTTCAAAAAAATGTTCTGGACGCCAAGGAGGCAATCGAAAAAATAAATAAGCACTAGACATTCGTAAAAATGCTGTTTTCTCTTTCATTATTTTCTGTTGCTTTAACTTTGCTTCTGTTCTTCCATACTCTGGAGCTAACAAGTTATTTTGTTGCAGAAAACCTAAAATTTGCAATAATTCTTCTTGCACCAGTATTACACCGTTTTCATTCATTTTTTTCAAAAATACATCGACAGGTTCTGAAACATTCATATAACTAATGACTTCTAGCATATCAGGATCCATTCGATAGTATGCATCTGCATTTCTATCAAATAACATTGTATAATTTCCATGTTTTCCTGGGAAAATAATTTCTAAATCTTGGCGCAATACTCCTGTCATCATCTGGTTGGGTGGAGCCATTCCAGGTTGGGGCATAGGACTCGCTATACCACCTATAGGAGGAATTTTTCCACTTGTCTTTTTTTTATCTTGGATTCCTATGGTAGATGAATCTATTCTCATTTGATTCTTACCATCTATAGGTGGTATGCTAGATATGTTTTTTGTATCTCCCTGTACACCAATATTTTGAGCAGAATCATTCAAAGGACTTTCAATTCGAAAATCGCTCCCTGATTTTGTCATTTTAGGAGAAACTTGAATAAATTCTGATGAAAAGTTTTGTTTTCTTTTCGAAGTAAAAACCTGTGTTGTATTACTATCTTGCAAGATTTTTGGTGCAACATCTTCTATTTTTGATGAAATACCAAAGCTCATATCATTAGAAATTTTCGGTTTAATGCCAAATCCTATATCTTTTTTTATATTTCCCTGAATATTCAAACTTTGATCTTTTTCTGCCATAAATATATTCCTTATCCATTTTTGCCATAAATATATTTTTTATATTATGACTTTTTTTTATATTTTTGACAAATTTTGCACAAAATCTATAGGAAATTGCAATCCTGTCCAAATTTCAAATCCAAATCGAGCTTGTTCGATCAACATTCCTATTCCAGAAAAAACTTGTGCATTTTTTAATTTTGCAATCGTACAAAACATAGTTTCCCGAGGTTGATATATCATATCATATACTATTTTTCCCTTTAGATCTGGAACATCTCCTGCCCATGCATTCCCCTCATTTCCTTTCATACCAACAGAAGTACATTGTAAAATTAAAGAAATGTTTTTCCATGGAATATTTTTCCATAGTACTACAAAAATTTTATTCGAATCCATAGCACGCAAAGTTTCTGCTCGTTCTTTTGTACGATTCCATAACCAAATATGTGCATTTTCTTTTAATAAACTATAGATTGCAGCTCGAGCAGCACCTCCTGCACCTAAAACTAAAACATTTGCCCCTTGTACAGTAACATGATGTTGTTTTAAATCTGCTATTAAACCTAATCCATCTGTATTATATCCACGCATAGTTCGAAAATCTATGACATTGGCTGCACCCAATGCTTGCACTTCCTCTGACCATTGTATATTCCATTCTAAAACTCGTTCCTTATAAGGCGTAGTTACATTCAAACCACAAATTTCTTTTTGTTTCAAGAAATCCCAAATATCTTGCATAGGTGCGTGCATAGGAAACACTTCATACGTAGCTTCTAATCCTATTTTTTGAAACACACTATTAAAAATCAAAGGACTCTCTGTATATTTTAAGGGCCAACCTAAAATACCAAAACGCAACATCCTTTATTCACTCCCTCTATATTTAAAACGCAACATCCTTTACTTATACCATAATACAAAGCACAACTTCCTTTAATCATACCTCTATACAAAAATACAACATCCTTTACTTACTCCTACGTATCTAAAAAAACATAGTGTCTACACTATTCACTATTAAAAAACATAGTATCCAATACTATGTAAATAACGATGAACAACAATTTGAAAATCTTAAAAATATAGCATCCAATACTATGTAAATAACGATAAATAACAATGTTAAAATAAAGTGTTGGACGCTACGTGAAAGTGTTGGACACTTTCACGTAACCAATTATTTGGTTAGATATACTGTAATAGTTTGGGGATTTTCTGTGAGTTGTTCTGGGGAGAGTTTTTGAAGAAGATTATCATCCCAAGGTACGTTCGATTCTATGACCATGTTTTTGATGTATTCATATTTTTCTTGTAAAATTTGTTTTGCTTGTTCTGGTTGAATCGAACTCGTGTATTGAATATGTAGTAAAAGTTGATGGCTTTGAATTGTATTGTTTTGATACATGGGAATAATCAGGATATTTTTTTTGTCACCAAGACCATGACCTAAAAAAATTTCGCCTGTTAAAGCAACATTTCGTTTTGTTCCCATCAAAGGAACTGGTCCTTGGTCAGATCGTGAAGTCATATTTTTTGCAATGCCATCTTTTCGTATCAGTTGAATGCTTGTATTGTCTGTAGGATAGCCCGTAGCACTCAGGTTGTTGATTTGATAATAGCTATATCCTAGAACATTTTGAATCGCTGGTTGTATTTGTTGTAATCTTTGTAGTGTGTCTTTGCGAAAAAGTTCTAGGCGGAATCCAGCATTTTGAAAAGCTGTGAAAATAGGACCTTCGAATGTGATTTGTTTTGTTTCTAAGCGAGTAGTTCCCACAGTGACTGTTTTTGCTTGGTGTTTGATGGCATCAATAGGACGAGACATTTCTTCTGTAGCTTTGTGAAGTCTATCTACTAATGTATGTAAAAGATATTTCGAAGAACCAGGTTGTTGAAAGATATTGCTAAATCCTTGGGGCAATGCTTTTCCTGTGGCATGATATAAAAGCAATGCAATGTCTGTGCATAGATTCGGATTGAGAGAAGAGTTAAATTGTCCTAAATTCCTTCGTTTATGGAATTCTTGGGTAAAATATTCAATTTCATTTTGCATCTGTGGATCCCACAAAATTTCATCAGGTGTATGTGTACTCAATCTACTCACAAGACTTGTACGTAAGGAAGCAAAAAAACGAGATTGTTCTTGAATGGCTTGGGCGGTGTAGTATCCAAATAAGTGACCAGCCATAGTATTCAAGATTAAGGAAGAAAGATCATCAGCTTCTGGCACTCGAATTACAGCTACAGCATAGGGATCAAATCTATGTTCGTTTTCTTGTGCAATGACGATAGGCAATGAGTTGTGGGCTTTGAATATGGCAACATCTTTGATAACGTCTCCTAAGACTGCACTAGGCGAACCTGCTGCACAAACCAAAATAAGTGGTTCTGAAGATAAATCAATGTGCTTTTTATCTTCCACAAAATCGCAGGCAATAGATTTATAACAAAGTTCTGAAAGTTTGATGCGAATTTCTTGGGCAGAAATAAAATTAGGACCACTTCCTACAATTGCCCAATGAGAACGAGTAAGACTCCATTTGCTAGCTATTTCTTGGATTTGTTTTTTTTGAGAAAGGAGGGTTTGAAGGAGTTCTGGTAATTTCATTAAAGATTGCAATCGTTGTTTGCTTTGTTCTGGCGTTAATTTTTGAATGCTCTGTGCAATGGCAATGCTTAAAATTTCTCCTGCCACTACTTGAGAGTAAAAAGCTTTTGTCGAAGCAACAGACACTTCAATGTCTCGTCCATCACTTGTATATAAAACACTATCTACCATGCTGGTAATGTGGGAATTTCGACGATTGACAATAGCAATCGATAAAGCACCTCGTTTTTTTGCCATATCTACAGCTTGATTAGTATCTGTTGTAGTTCCTGATTGTGTGACAGCAATAATCAAGGTATCTTCCATATTATCTTTTAAATGAAAACCTGATAATTCTGAAGATTTAATGCCAAAGATAATGTAATTATCTAGTGTTTCTGACATTCTATATGCAATAGACTGTGCAGCAATGCTAGCTGTGCCTTGCCCCACTACATAAATTTTTTTTATTTTACTTGGTAAAGCTTGTAAAATAGTATCTGATAAAACTTGATCAAAATAAATTTGATACGTATTTTCATCAAATTTACCTCTCATAGTATGTAAAATGGAAGTAGGCGATTGTGAAATTTCTTTTTCAAAAAAATAGGCAAAATTTTGTCGGTCAATGTCACTTGTTTTGATTTGTGCTTTTTGCACCATATTTTGCGTCACAGGCAAGGAAGTTCCATCATAATACAATGCTTGAATTCCCTGGAGTCCACCTTTTGTATTATCCAAAATATAAATTTGACCTTGTGCATGGACTTGATCAGCAATCTTAGGGGCTTCTCCCTCTATCTTTATATATTCCTCTGTGTCTTCAATGATTCCATATACTTCAGATGCTACCACATAACGTTCTGGTGCAATTCCAAGATAAATAGCTTGGCCACTTCCTTGAAGTGCCAAATACATTTTTCCAGGTTCTAAATTTGTTTGCAAAGCAATTGCATGCGAACCTTGAAATTGAGATACTGCTTGGCGAAATGATTCTGCCACGCTAGCTCCTTTTTTAATATTATCTTGCACAATTAATGGAATAATCTTTGCATCTGTTGTTACTTTATCAGAAATGTGAAAATTATTTTCTTTTTCTATATTGCTTTTGAGTTCATCATAATTATCAATGTCACCATTTATGGCAACATAGATGTTGACTTCCCCTTTATATAATGGATGGTTTGTTAAGTTTGCAAAGTGTTCTGTATTATTTTGAAAATATGCATTATCTAAAGGATGGCAATTATAAATATTGATAATTCCATTAGAAGCCCATCGAGTATGTGCTAAACATTGAATTGGTTCTTGATTGGCAAATATAGCTTCTTGAAAAACAGCATCTTGTTGGATAATTTCTCGTAAACGGCAAGCATTGTCACCTAATTTTCCAATTTCACTGCAAACTTTAAAAGTAAAGTGAATAACGTGTTGGTCATTTTGAATTTGATGACGTATTGTTTGAGAAATTAGATCCTGAAATTGAAGACGATTTTCATATTCTTTCCATAAATTTTTTTCTTTCCATTTTTCATCTAGTATCTTATAATGTATATTATCTAAGAAAAGAGTAGCAACAAGTCCTGCAGAATCTCTACCACGAATTTCTAAACGGTCTATAGAATTTAAGATGCTATTAATTCTTCGATAGGAAATCAATACAGAATCAGGAATATTATTTAAAGGTTGTTGTAGAAAGGATTGTATTTTCTCTAAATTTTTTAGATGTTCTTGTTGGATGCGCCAAGTGATATCTCTTAAACGGACAAGAATAACATTTTGTTTTTCATTCGATGTCCATTTTTTTTCTTGTTTTTCAATAAGAGATTGAAGTTTTTGTCCTATTCCCAACAAGTATTCTTGTTGTTTATCATTTTTTGCAAATGCACAAAAATCTGCATCTGATTGTAACATGGTTTGCGTTTCTAACTCTTCTAAAAAAGCATTTGAAATTTGCTCAATAGAATTTTGACCAGACAATTTTGTATACAAATCTTGAAAAATGCAAATTTTTTCTGGTTGTTTTTGTTTGAATTCTACAATACAAGCAAGACCGCATCGAAGAATATTTGGATTATATGGGAAAAAAACAATTGCATTTTTAGAAAGATTTTTTGGAGCTTTGCCCCAATATATATTTGGAATTTTTGATTGTAAAAAAGAGGATAGACTCATTTTTCAGCCCTTAAAATATTATAGTGTTTGCTTGATAGAAACAAACAAGTACACCTTATAAATATAAAAATATTATACCGTATCTATTCCTTGGATAGCAAGAAAAAAACAATTGGAGAAAAGAAAGGCACGATGTATGGGAAATGTGATAAAAGTTATTATCAAAGATTGTTTGATTAATAAAATAGTTGCCTTAAAAGTAAAAGAGGAAACAACATTAGCTAGAGTGTTGGACATTTTACAAAATAAATATGAAACGCCAATTAAACGAACTGCTGAAAATGTCATCATTTCTTTACATGGCGAAGAATTGCCAACAAGCTTAACACTTTCAGAATTAAAAACAAAATATGACTACACAGAGGCTGACCGTGTGGAAATCACAGAACGTCCCGTTCCTGCAAACTCTCGTTCTGCTGAGGCTGACCGTGTGGAAATCACAGAACGCTCTGTTTCTGCAAACCCTCGTTCTGTTTTAGTTGCTGCACCTGTCCAAAAAAAGGAATCAGACTATAGAAAAATGATGAGCCAAGGAGGATTTTCTTTTAACAAAGCTATGATAGATATATTAGTCCAAGCTCAGCTCATTACTAGAGAATTAGGGGAATCTATTTTACATATAGCCATGTTAGAAAATCAATCTGTTGTTCAAATTTTAATACAAGAGTCGTATTTAAAAGAAAAAGATATCCTTGCCACAGCAAGTCGTGTATTATCTATTGAGAGTGTAGATTTAGAAGGTATGCAAATTTCTCCAGAAATTTTAAGCCATGTACCTAAACATGTTGCTGAATATTACTGTATTTTGCCTATTCGACGAGAAGGACATAGATTGTGTGTTGCGATTAGCAATCCCTTTGAAAAGACGAAACTTGAAGAATTGCAGATGGTTACAGGATCTGATATTTTCCCAGTTCTTTCCACAGAAATTTCCATTAAAAATAAAATTCAAGTTTTATACCACCAGAACCAAGAAGATTGGAAAAAAACATATCTTATAGAACAGCCTAAGGAAATTTTCCAAGAAAAACACCAACAAGTAATTATTAAAGATGGGAAAAAATTAAATCTCCATGAAGTCAATTTCGCGGAGTGTGAAGAACCAACAATCTGGACAGATAAAAACGAATCATTTGAAGAACCTCTACCAAAAGTTTTCGATGATAAAACAATGGATCCTCGTACAAAAGATTCCAACAAGCTAATCATCAAAGACGGGAAACGCATCACTGCAGACGAAATGTCAGATGATGAATGCAATATGGCAACGTTATGGTCTGATAGAAGTGATGATGTAGATATGCCAGAAGAGGAAGGTGGCATCAATTTTGATGATCTATACCCTTCTTTCGAATCTTGGAAAAAACTAAAATCTACAGATCATGAACCAACGCAACCATTTTCTAGTGATGAAATTATGACTGCCATTCCTATGGACAATAGCAATGAAACAAGTTCTATTGGCTGGGATTTTAGTGGTGGTGACATTCCTGTTCTCGCTGGCCTAGATCCTGATCAAATTCCAGAAGCAGTAGAAATTTCTATTGATTCTTTACAACAAAATTTTCCTAGTCAACCAGAAATTTCTATTCCAGAAGAAAAAAAACAAGATTTTTTTTACAGCACTCCAGAAATTCCTTCGTCTCTATTTCATTTTGACAATGACACGAAAATATCTGAAGAAGAACAACGTCTAGAGTCTGCACTCCGAGGTAATAAATTAGACAATTTATTATCTACAGACCCCAGTGTCATTAGTTTTGATATTTCTGATTTAGGATTTTCTGATACTATTCCAGCATTAACAACAAACCAAGAATCTTTGTATGATATTTATCAAGAAAATAAAAATCAAGATAGCAAAGAAACGATTTCTAAAACTACTATCCCAGAACATCAAGCAACAAGTACCAAGAATTATGAACAGGAACAAGATCCAAAAGCAGTATTAGACACACCAGATGAAATTTCATCCCATGAAAAACAAACGCCAGCAGATAGAGAAGAATCTGTTTCTACAAAAGACGAATCAGATCATTTGTCTAAACCATCTACGATTATTTCTCCTGACTCAGAATCGTCTATATCGCCAGAATCACCTGTTACTATTTCGCCTGATTCAGAATCTATTATGTCGCCAGAATCACCTGTTACTATTTCGCCTGATTCAGAATCATCTATAACACCTGAATCATCTGTTACTATTTCGCCTGACTCAGAATCGTCTATAACACCAGAATCATCTGTTACTATTTCGCCTGACTCAGAATTATCACCTGAACTTAAAGAAGATTTGTCTTCAGATAATAGCCAAGAAACATTGCAAAAAGAATTAGACATTGTGGATCAAATTGCTCAATCTGAGAAAATTTCCACTGCCCATCCCGCCATTCAACCGGAAGACTACACTAGAGAATTCATGAAAAAATCACTGCACAATATGTTTCACGACCAACCAGAGAAAGAAGAATCTTCAGAGAAACCTAAAAAAAGCAATGATGAATCTTTACAGGAACAACAGGATGTAAAAAAACAACAGGATATTCAAGAACAACAAGAAGAAAAGAAAGACAACAAAGAAACTATCGTAGATTATTATTCTAAAATGTATCTCCATAAAGTATATCCCTGTCACATTTACGTTTCCAGAGACAAAATTTTTTCCATGCCTGAAAAAAATAAAAAACAACAAACAGAACAATCCATTTCTAAAAACGATTCCTATATTACAGTTCATCCCCATTTCCCTGGTTGCATTACGGTTCCCCAACAACTGAGGATTGAAATTCGTCCTACATATACAAAAGGCACGTTTTGGATTACACCTGTTGCACTTGAAAAAATCAAAGATGCACATATTGAAATTTGCTATGGAAACAATACTATCCAAACAATAGAAACGCCCATTACTATCACAAAACAAACAAAAGCATTTGTTTCCATTCTCTTAGGTGTTTTGATTCCTATTTGTTCGTTCCTCTATCATCTTTATTCAAAAACTCCAGAAGAAAGAGAAAACATCCTTGCACCTCTTTTTTCTATGGTAGACAATATATTAGAATTTACTGGCGGAATCGTTCCCCTAGGATTGTACATAGGCATTGTATTTTTTCTCATAGGCATTGTTTTATTTTTTCTCAAACGACCAAAAATCAAACAAATCATGGATTAAATATGATATCAACCATTGGATGCAACATGTCGATATAGTTCTATACAAAAGAAAACGAAATTTTTATTTCTGCCCATAAAGTGTCTATATTGTTTCCTATTACTCATTCAAAATATTGAAATATACATTGTAATATAAATACAATATTTTTCATTCATTGAAACATGTAATAAATATAATGTTGTTCATCCATTGAAATATACATTGTAATATAAATACAAAGATGTTACTAAATGTAACAAATATAAGACTACAAATAATTCATTAAATTTTCATAACCCTTTTAAATACATGTACTAATTTATAATATATATATTGGCATAAAATTTGCTCTATTTTATAGGCAAAAACTACAAAAACTATGAAGTTTTTTAATTATATTAGGAGAGTTACCTATGAAAAAATTATTTCTATTAAGCTTAGTTCTATGTGTAGCAGTATGCGCACAAGATCTTCGAAGTCTGCAAACACTTCTAGAAGAAACAAATGCAACTTGGACAGCAGGCGAAACCATGTTCACCAACATGGATCCTATTGAATGTGAAAAATATTTCGGCGTACTTCCTGGAATATTTGACATATCTGCACTTCCAGAAGAAAACATGGAAGAAGCACTTCCACTTAGAGGAAGCTTCACAGCCAAACATACATCTATCAAAAATCAAGGCAGTTGTGGAAGTTGCTATGCTTTTGCAGCATGTGCCACATATGAAAGCTTCAAACTCATCAAAACTGGTGCAACATATGATTTATCAGAACAAGATTTCATGATGAAAGCCAAAGCAATTGGTCCTTATGGTGGTTGCGATGGTTGGTACCTAGATACATCTTTAAATCTTCTCAAAAATAAAGGCGTTACTAGCGAATCTAAATGTGCATATAAAGGCTACGAAGCTGCTTGCTCCTCTTCTGGCTCTGATTACAAAATCACAAGTTGGAGTTACAAACGTACTCCTAGCGTAGATGATATCAAATCTTATCTCTCCAAATATGGCTTAGTCTATTGTGCATTCGTCGTATATAGAGACTTCATGAATTACACAGGTGGTGTATACAGATATACATCTGGTTCTCAAGCTGGTGGACACGCAGTAGCTATCGTTGGTTATGATGATGCCAAACAAGCTTTTAAAGTAAAAAATAGCTGGGGTACAGGTTGGGGCGAAAGAGGATATTTCTGGATTGGTTATGATCAAATGAATAACTGCGTACAATTCGGAAAATATTGCGGCGGTTCTTTCTTTATTACCCAATAAGTAGCAAAGTGATAATAGATTTTGTCTGCATTAAAAATAAATAATTGTTTTTAATCTACAAATTTTAAAATTGTTATGAATGATACATTCATAACAATTTTTTTTTATCTAATTATATAATTATACAATGATTGTCCTTTCATTTGACGATCATTGTTATTTTTTACTAAATGATCGTCCTTTGAATTGACTTTCATAGATTGCTAATACAAGAAAAAATAAAAACCAAAGAACAAAAAATATAGGATTGTGTGGCTGATTTGCTTTTGGTGGAAACATAGGATATGTTCGTTGTTGTAAATAAAGTTGCGATTCTTCTGCTGTATACGTAGTAGTATATGGATGTGTTTCTTGTTTATTTTTAAAATCAATCGTTGTGATAGTGTGTTCCCCTACAGGTGGAAAAGGAATCCATACTTGATGATTCAAAAAAGAATGCATGGAATTTGTCCAAGTTGTTTTCATTGTTTTCATAGGTGTAGTACTTATGCAAAGGAGTTGTTGGTTTTGTGGTATACAATGAATCTGGGTTGTTTTCAATTGTGGTTGTAGCCAAGATACAATTTCATCTTGCAATCGTTCAAAAGGCAAATCTGTCCAAGTAGGATGCACTGTAAGAACAGCTGTTTTTCCTAAAATATATTGTCCTAAAAGCAAAATAGGTGTTTGGTATGTAGTCTGTATAGGTATTTTGCTCCTATACTTAGGTGTAATCTGTGTATATTGAAAAATACTTTTATTTTGTAAATAAGGAAACTCTGGAGCTACAATTTGTTCTGTAGATTTTTTAATTTTGCCTTGAAAAATATGGTAGACTTGTTGTGTCAGTTCAGAAAAATCTGTATTTTCAAATATTTTTCCATTTGTTTCTTTTGCAATTGTTTTTAAAAGATCCCATGAATCTGTACCTGTGAGAAAAACAGAAATAGAAATATGATTTTCTTGAAAAAATTGTATATATTGAAACAGTTCTTGCGAGCGACTTGCTACTGGATCCATTCCATCAGATAAAATAATCACATGTTTTTGTGTAGTCTGTATGTCAATATTTGTAAATATTTCTTGGATTTGCTGCAAACAATTTAAAAAAGACGTAGAACCATGTGCTACGATATTTTTTAAAATCGGTGCAAAATCTATATTCTGGATAGATTGAAACTTTGTTTTTTGTTGTGCTATTTGAGAAAAAATAAGAAAACTCAGAACTATATTCTGTATTTGTGGATTCTGTTTTAAATTTGTTTCTACTTGTAAAATAGCTGTTTTTGCTTGTTGTAAATAATCAGTAGTTTCTTGCATACTTCCTGATGTATCTAATGCCAAGAGCAAAAGGATTGGTTCGTTTTGTTCTGCATTGCAATAACTAGGAAGTGCTTTTTCTAAAATCGTTTGTGCATAATTTCCAGGACCAAGAGTTGTAGGCGAAGCCATCACAAATAAACTTCCACCTTGTGCTACATAATCATGAAGAAGTTGCATACCATTTCCCAGTTGTTCTGCAGTTCCATTTTTAAGAATCACTGTACTCGCATGTTTCCACTTGCCATATTGTTTTGCACAGTCCATAGGAGAAATAGCATTATAATCAATGATTTGAATATTGGGTGATCCACAAACTTGAATATGATGACAAAATGTATTATTTCCTAGATAAATTTCTTCCCGTGTTCCTTGTACAGAAAAATGTATCCAATAATTGCCTGTATTTTGGCTTGGCAAATGAAAATAGATTCTACTTTTCTGATTTGCTAATATATGCGTAGGTAGACTCGTGTATGTTTTTTCATGAATCTTTATAGAAAGTTGTACAATTTCATCTTCTAAAGAAGAAACAACTGCATATCCTTGTATTGTTTGATCTTGTAAAAATTGCGAAGCAAGGTGAATAGATTGCAAAACAATGTCTTGAAAATGACTATGACTAAAACTAGATACAAATTGTATAGAAACTTTATATTTTTGACTCATTTGTACAAGATTTTCATGACGCACATCAGAATATTGTCCATCTGAAATAAGATATACTAGATCAAGTTTTTGATGTTGTTGTAAAATTTTATACAATGCTTTGTCTGGACATGTTTCTTGACAAGGTTGAATATGAAATTGCCAAGAATGTAGGAAATTTTCTGTAATATGTTCAAAATATGTTTGTACATCATCTGAAAATGTATAGAGAAAAATATCTGCGGAAGAATGTTCTTGTAAAATTTTTTCCACACTTTTTGTATATTGTTGATACATTCTGTCATAATTGCCTTCATAAGCATAGCCAATGCTAGAAGACGTATCTAATAAAATGACAATGTTTTGATTGTTCATGAAAAATATATGACATATATAACCTAACCATAATAATACTACAATGATCCGTCCTATTTTATACAACATAAACAACCCTTAGTGCACACTCTCTTTGTCCTTGTATATTTTTTTATCATTCCATCATAATATAATACAATTATCCATCTATACCATTACAATGATCCTTCTATATGCATACAACATGGACAACCGTTAATGCATACTCTCTTTGTTCTCACGCATTTTTTTTATTCTTCTAAAAAATGTTGCACTACTCTTGATGCTAACAGCAAACCAGCAGACGCAGGAACAAATATTAAAGTAGGCAAGGGAGCACGAGGACGACCTTTTTGAAAAAATTCTTGTTCTTGAAAATCCTTCATTTCTGGATCACTATTTTGTAATGTTTGTTGAAAAGGTTCTGTGGACCACACTGCTTGAAACCCTGTACGAATCCCTTGTTTATGAAGTTTTTTTCGAACATGGCGTGAAAGTGTACAACCTCGCACTTCTGTAATATCTGTGCATTGTAATTGTGTAGGATCCATTCTTCCAGCTGTTCCCATAGAAGAAATCAAGGGTACATTATGTTTCATAGCAGCAGCAATGAGTGCCACTTTAGGATTCACACTATCAATGGCATCAATCACATAATCATAATGTGTTTCAAATAAGGGATCTGCAGTTTCTTTATCACAGAATAAAGATTGTGTATACACTTGTATACATGGATTGATCTGTGCAATGCGTTCTTTGGCAACATCAATTTTTTGTAGCCCTATCGTTGTTTGCAATGCATATAATTGTCGGTTGATATTGCTTGATTTAATATGATCAAAATCAACTAAATGAAGATGACCTATGCCAGTTCGTGCCAATGCTTCAATAGCAAAAGAACCAACAGCACCCAAACCTACAATTAAAACGTGAAGTTGTTGCAATCTTTTTGTTTTTTCTTCACCCAATAAAAGTAGGATGCGACTACAAGTTGTATCTAGTATCATACAGTATAACTCTCCATGGCAACTTTCCATGCCATCAAAAATACTTCGTAATGTAATTTACTCTGAGGAACAAATTCTTTTAATTCTTTAATTTACTCTGGGAAATATATCCGTCTTACTCTGGAGAACATGTCCGTTAGTTTGCTCGGAGAAGCAATCAATTAAAAGCATAATATTTGTGAGGTATATTTCTTCTATTATTAGAAAATAAATTTTTTCTCATTGTAGCGTTTTATTATATTTTTTCAAATATTTCTTGACCATGAAATAGAAATGTTTTTTTACATGAAATTTGATATAATTTAAAACAAAGACCCAAAAAAACATCTTGGATACATATTATCTGTGATATAGATTTCCAAAATTGCTTTTACTATTTATTCAATAGTATATCTATAATTTTAGAATATATTTACGCTTATTATGAAGATAATATTCGTCTTTCAAAATCCCTCAAATATATTGACTTTCACTCATAATTATTATAAACTATTTGAATAAAATATTTCTATAATCAGTCAAAAAAAAATATATATATAAAGGATATTGTATGAATAAATGGATCATTTGTATAATATTACTATGTTGTACTAGTTGTTCTCAAAAAGAATGGATCAGTTCAAGTCCTTTACCATATAAGTATGATGATATTTGGAACACTTCTTATCAAATTATTTCTAAACATTACGATATCATATCAGCTTCTAAAGAAAAGCGTACTTTAGAAACAGAATGGAAACAAAAAATGTCCTTACATTATATGGACAGTTTTCAAAATAAAGTATATTTAAAAATCGAAGATTATCAAGAAGAGGAAGATTCAAAAAATCTGCCAAAACCAGCTGAACTTCAAAAAGGCATTTCTGAACAATCTAGGTATATTCTTAAAATTTGTGTTCTACAGGAACAAAATAGAAATATCGATAACCCAAGTGTAGTTTCCCAAGCAAGTTGGTATTCTGTAGGCTCTAATATAGAAGAATCTCATGTATTGATAAATTTTATTGTTTCAAAATTACGTGTAGGTGAAATTGGCATTGAAACAAATGAGGAATCTAAGTAATTGAGTTATAAAAATTTTATATGAAAAGGAATTATTATGATAAAAGATCCGCAATTAATACCTAAAATACCTATTTCTTTAATGGTACCTATTTTGCAAGTTCGTCGATTTGTTGGCAATTTACCTTTCAAGGAAATAGAAGAATGTGTCGAAGAGTGGAAACAAGCAAAAGAAATATTCCCTTTAGATAAAGATGTTCAAATAAAATCTATAGATATCGATGGCTTAGAGGCAGCATGGGTTCGCATCCAAGGCATAGAACCTCGTGGCACTATTTTTTATTGCCATGGTGGTGGATATGCATTTGGTTCTATTGAAATGCATAAAGAATTTGTATCCCGTTTAGCACGTACCTGTAATATGGAAGGCTTTATCTTTAATTATCGCTTAACTCCAGAGCATCCTTTCCCTGCTGGTTTAGAAGATTCTATCAAAGCATATACATACATTTTAGATCAAGGAAAAGATCCTGATACAATCGTAATAGCAGGAGATTCTGCAGGCGGTGGATTAACAATGTCTACCTTATTAAAGCTTCGTGAATTGCAACTTCCCTTACCAAAATGTACCGTATGCATTTCCCCTTGGGTAGATTTAACACATACAAGTGAAAGTAATCGTTTAAATGTTAAAATAGACCCTATGTTACGACCCAACGTATTAAAAAAAATTGCCAAATTTTATTCTCCTACTGAAGATTTTACAAATCCTTTGATTTCTCCTGTATTCGCTGACTTAACAGGTCTTCCGCCTATGCTCATTTTAGTAGGTACATTAGAAGTATTATTAGATGATGCTCGCCTTTTAGCAAAAAATGCAGAACGAGATGGAGTAGCTACAGAATTGGAAATTTGGGAAGGTATGCCCCATGTTTTCCCTTATATGGCAGCAGTACTTCCTGAAGCAGAAAAATCTATTGAAAATATAGGCACTTTTGTGCGTCAATATATTGTTTAATGTAAAGGACATAACAATGGAATTTCAAGAGACTCCTTTAGATAAAATTGGTTTTGAGCCAGGAATGAGAATCAAAAATTATGTGATTATAAAAGAAATCAACCGTGGTGGTATGGGGATTATCTATTTAGCTCAACATATGGAGTCCCGAGAGTACGTTGCTATAAAAATTGTTTTAAAGCTAGGGACAGATAATAACGAACGATTATTAAAACGTTTTTTACAAGAATCTGAAATATGTAGTAAATTAAAACACCCCAATATCATAAAAATATATGAGGCAGGAGTACATAACAACATACCATATATGATTATGGAATATATCGAAGGAATTCCTATTATAAAATATACGAATCAAATCACAGGAAAACCTTGGAAAATCATTGCAACGTTAGTATATCAATTGGCAGATGCTTTAGCATACATTCATAGTTGCGGTTATTTACATCGTGATATAAAATCATCTAATATTCTAGTTCGTCCCAATGGGGAACCTATACTGCTTGATTTTGGTCTTGCTAAGGTGAAAAACGATCCTACACGTAACTTGACTATGGTCAATGAAATTTTAGGATCTGTAAACATGTCACCAGAACAAGCAGAAGGAAAAAATGACCTAGTGGATGAACGTTCCGACATTTATAGTTTAGGAACAATATTTTATGAAATGTTGACAAAACAGTTTGTTTTCCCATCTGCCAACACAACACTCGATGTTTTACGACATATCATCAAAACAGAACCTATTTTACCAAGAGACATCAATCCTAGAATTCCAGAAATGTTAGAAGAAATTGTTGTCAAATGTTTACAAAAAAAACAGCAAAAGCGATATAAAAATGCAAAAGTATTATGTTCTAAATTAAAACAATTCTTAGATGGGACAGGCAAAGTTTCAAAAAAATATAAACAAATGATTTGGTATAAAAAGAACGAAAAAATAGTACAACACGGTATTATAATTAGTATTATTTTTATACTTATATTGAGTATTTTATTTTTATTTTCAAGACCCACAAGTTATGATAATACTACTATCCACGAAAGCAAAGTCGACCCTATACAAGAAAAAATTCCAGAAAATATTTTAGAAACAGTATATGACAATGAAAAAGAAATGGCATTTTTTCGTTCTGAAATCTACCAAGCTGGCTTTGTTTTGAAAAGCAAATACATATATTATTGCAATGGAATACAAAATGAAATGGAAGAATATATACATAATGCCACTGGTATGGAGTTTGTTCTTCTTCCTGGTGGTGAATATGTAATGGGTGGAGAACCATTTTGGCTGGATGGCAATAAATATGAAAAATCCTCACCTCCTGTAAAAATCCATATTTTACCTTTTTTAATGGGAAAATATGAATGTTCTCAAAAAATTTGGCAAAAAGTTATGGGGAGACAACATCAAGAGAGTCACCCAGATCATCCTATAGTTAATATAACTTGGAAAGAATGCCAAGAATTTTGTAAAAAAACAGATTTTTGTCTTCCTTCAGAAGCTCAGTGGGAATATGCTTGTCGAGCTAAGAGCAGTGCACCATATTATTTCGGGGACAATGATTCTTTATTAAAAGATTATGCTTGGTATAATGACAATTCACAAAATCTCAATATCGTAGGGAAGAAAAAACCCAATGCTTTTGGATTACATGACATGATAGGAAATGTAATGGAGTGGTGCGAAGATGATTATTTTGAAAATCATCAACAACATCCAAAAACAGAAATTCCAAGAATTACCACCTATAATAATGCAAAAAAAAGCATTCGTGGCAGTCATTATAAGTCTTCATATCAATTATCTAGAATAGAAATACGAGAAAGTGGGGAAGAAAATTATTCAAATTTCAATGTAGGTGTTCGATTTATTTATTTACCTAAAAAAAATCAAGACAATTGGAAATATCTTCAAAATAAACGAAAGCAATATCCTGCATCTCCGCAAACATTATCTTCCACACAAAAAACAAATACAGAGAATCAAACAACTGAAACTGTGTATGAAAAAAAAGACCCTCATTATGCCTCTGTGTATTTGCCTGGTTTAACATACTTAGGACAAAAAACATATACTTGTGGAGATCTACAAAATACAGTAGAAGAATATTGTCATAATGAATCCAATATGATTTTTGTATTAATCCCAGATGGAAAATTTCATATAGGGAATCACGATACTAGAACGAAAGTCCATGAAAGATACTTATCTGCTACTCCCATTCGTCTATTGAACATTGAATCATTTTTAATGGCTAAATATGAATGTTCTCAAGAAAATTGGGTTAGAATTATGAAAACAGTACCTTGGGCTGCATTATATGGTAATCAAAAGTTCACTGCTCAACAAATAGAAAGACTACATAGTACTATACCAGCTACATGCTTAAGTTGGGAAGATTGTCAAACTTTTTGTAAAAAAACAGGATTTTCTTTGCCTTCTGAGGCACTATGGGAATATGCTTGTCGTGCTGGTAGTACTACGGACTTTTGTTTTGGTAATTCTATAGAACACTTGAGTAAATATGCAATATGTAAAGAAGATGCAACAGTAGAAAAAAGATTAACAAATAGTAATACTATGCCTAACATTGGTCAGAAACTACCCAATGCTTTTGGATTATATGACATGCACGGTGGTATTTGGGAATGGTGTGAAGACGACTACTATCTTGATTATTCTAGGATCTCTTCCAATGGAGATGCTTTTATTACTCCAGAAAATACAGGTTTTAAAATTATTCGTAGTGGCAGTAAGTTTGATGCTTTAGAATACTGTTCCTCAGCCCATCGTTTTTTAGAAAAATATGAAAAAACAGATATAACGCAAGGTGTTCGTTTCTGTATTTTACTAGGAGAAGCGAAAAAACGAAGAGAGCAACAAAAAAATAAATTTTCTACTAAAACAGAAAAAACCACGGATTCCATAAAATCAGACAACACAAAATCATCAAGAAAAATTTAAAACTATCAAAAATTAATAAATCATTCATTGTTTATAAAATTTTGTATTATAAAGGTATTGTAAATGCCATTGCATCTTTGTTATTTTTATTATAGAATTATTTTCTAGAATCATCGATTATTTATAAAATTTTGTATTATAAAGGTATTTTAAATGCCATCGTATCTTTGTCATTTTTGTCATAGAATTATTTCTGGGAAGTATTATACATTTGAGCTACCTCATATACAAGCTAAGGTTTGTTTAAAATGTTTTCAAACATTACCACGTTGCAAAGTTTGTAATTTCCCTTTAAAAAAAGATATAGAACAATGGGACGGCTTGTGTTCTCATTGTAAAAAAAAAGCACCACAATGTTCTATTTGTAAAAAGCCGATTTTTGGTCAATATATGCAAATTCAATCTGAAAAGATTTGTTTATCTTGCCAAAAAAAAGCACCTACATGTTACCAATGTAAGCGTCCTTTATCAGAATACATGGAAGTGCAAGGGAAAAAAGTTTGTCTTGCTTGTGCACAAAAATTAGAATATTGCCATGGTTGCCAAACTCCTTTATGGAAGCAATATGTGCAGTATGATGGAGATTCTCGTAAATTTTGCAAACAATGCAGTCAAAAGAAAAATCTTTGTAGCGTATGCTTTATGCCCTTAGGCAATATGTTTCGCACCATGTCTGACCAACGACGCATTTGTAGTCGTTGTTTAAAAACAGCCATTAAATCTTCAAACCAAGTCAAAGCAATCTTGAAAAAAATCTTACCCATTATGCAAAGACTCTTTCGCATCAGCATTTCTCCCTTTACTTCGTTTCATTTAATCGACTACCATACATTGCAAAAATTGCGTGAAAAATACGATACTGCAGGGCGAATTGATAAAAAATCATTGGGTATTTTTATAGGTAAAGACGGTGCTTTAGACATATATATCTTAGAATATTTACCATATTCTATGTGTGTGGGAACATTGGCGCATGAATATACGCATGCTTGGCAGTCAGAAAATTTACGATCTGACACAGATATATTGTACATTGAAGGACTTGCACAATGGGTTGCATATTATGTCCTGTTAGATATGGGCTATACTACAGAAGCAGATCGCATTCCAAAAATGACAGGTATATATGGCAAAGGGTTTCATAAAATCATGAAACTAGAAAAAAAATATGGGAAAGCAACATTATTGGAAAAATTTAAACAAAAATTTGGACGTAGCTAATACAAGATGTTTTTACTTAACATTTAAAGTTGATTTTTACAAAGAAATTGTATATAATCTTTTATAAAAAAAGGTAAATACGAATATAAAAAATCAAAAAAAATTAACGAATAGAGGCGAGAAAGGCGTCCAGCAATTATATTGCAAAAAATTCAATATGGCCTTGCTATTTGATTGTCCGTTTTGTAGCTATAGTAAAAAAGTTCCTGATAGCTATTATAATAAAAAAATTAAATGTCCACGTTGTTTAGCTACAATTACTTTAGGATTGCCTCAACCAACAGCATTGACAGCATTAGCTTTACCAGAAGAAGATATTCCAGCAATTGACCAAACTGCCATTGAAGTAGAACAAAGTTCGATTATGATGGAATGTCCCTATTGTGGTGAATGTATCAATACAGAAGAACAATATTGTCCCAATTGCAACCAAACTATTCGGCAAGATGAAATCCCAGACAGCGATGTGAAAAAAAAGAGAACATATAAAACTCACATATTAGGTTTTCTTGCTCTCATTCCTGCTTTAGGCATTATTTTTGGTCCTTTTACTATCTTCCATAGTTTAAAATTGCATCCTAGAAATGCGTTTGAAAAAACTTACACCCATGCTTGTACCATGATGGGATTAGTTGGTTTTATGAGTTCTATGTTATTTTGCCTTGCACTTGTAAAAATAATATTATTTACATAAAAACTTAGATACAATATATATACTGATGTTGTATTCACTTATATTATTTTGTCTTATGCTTGTAATAATCATAGTATGTAAGTAAAACTTACATAAAAAATGTATAATTATGTTCAGTTATATTAGCCTATATTATTTTGTCTTGTAAAGATTATATTGTCTATATTGAAATAAAAGAAAGAAGCCCTATGGAAAGTATCATACAAAAGTTCATTGAAAAGGGAGTTGTCATACCACAAATTCATCAAATTTTTATTTCTTCTGATGTGTCGGTAGATCAAATAGAAAGCGGTGTTGTACTTTTGCCAGGTACTTTTCTAGAAGGTCAAATACAATTAGGTAGTGGAACCATCATTGGCCCTAATGCAAAATTAAAAAATGTATATTGTGGTAGAAATGTACAACTGCAAAGCGGTTGCTATGAAAATTGCGTATTTTTAGACAATGCCAAAACTCGCTCCAATGCTGAAATTCGAGGCGGTTCTTTACTCATGGATCAATCTGAAACATCCCATACTGTGGGCTGTAAAATGACGATTTTAGGAATGAAAGTCGTTGTAGGAAGTGTTGTCAATTATTGTGATGTTTTTGTTTCAGGTGGAACAGAAGACGCATTTTCCTTTACAGAAATAGGTTCTGGTGCCATTCACTACAATTTTACACCTAGTGGATTAAAATTTAGCTCGCTCATTGGTCCTGGTGCAGTGGGAGAATTTTTTGGATTATTTCCTCAAACATTTATTGGTGGCCAAACAAAAATCATAGCACCTGTGAGTATTGGTTCGCAAGTTTTAATTCCAGCAGGTCTTTCAGTTCGCCAGTCTGTACCTTCTGGCAAACTTTATGTAGAATCTCCTTTACATAGCGTGCAAAAAAACTTTTCCTTACACATGCTCACTTCCACCATTGAAAAAGTTCAAACTACTGCACAATGTATTTTGCACTACAAAGCCTTATCTCTATTTTTCCAAAAAGTCCGTTTACTATTTGCACAAATACAAAAGGATACTTTTTTAGAATCTCTCTTACAACAAGCCATAGAAACAGTACAAGCAAATATCAACGAACGGATGTACTGGCTATTTAGCGACATTGGTTTATTTTCTAAATTAGCAAATTCTGAAAAAATCCATGTCCAACAATTAGAACAAACTACAGTAGAAAAAAAAGTCACTTTTCATTTACAAGAAATCGCAGAACACCAAGCTCTACAAAATATTCAACAAGAATTACAACAAATTTTAATTGAAAAATTTCCTACCATTCCCTTAGAAAACGAATTCATAGAAATTTGGAAACAACATGTACAAAGCCAAACATGGCAAGATTACTTTTCTTGCATGGTCGCTTTATCTAAAGAAAACAAAAAACTAGGAAGTACTTGGCTCCAATCTCTTATCCAAACACAATACAAGAAAATACAAAATACAATCGAAATTGCTGTACAACATTCTGAATGTATGAAACAATGGGAAAAAACAATCCAAGATTTACAAAAATATTATTCTTATTTTCAATGGATGCTACAAAATAAAATTTTATTATTTGACGGCACTTGGGATAAAGAAAATTTAGGACAATTGTATTCTCATCTAGAAAGAACTACAGATATACGCCCCATTGCTTGGAATCTTTTTAAAACAAATCCCATTGAAACTTTAGGCATAGAAAAATGGGAACGACTCCTTAACATATTAAAAGACTGGACGCTCCCAGCTTTAATTCAATGGAACTCTTTACTAACCATGATGCAAAATGCTAGTCTAGAAGATCCTATTGCACCACTTCTACAAAGCACCATGTTTTGTTTTCATGGAACAGATGGATTGCGAGGGCCAACAAGTATATCTTTACAACCTACCTTAAAAGATGCCATTTTACATTGGATACAAACGCATGAAATCACGCCTGAATTTTTTGAATCCTTAGCACGAAACACAGTGCTTGCTTGGGAAACATTCACAAACACAAAAATTTCCAACGTTCTCATTGGTTGCGACCCGCGAGACATATATTCTGACAATCCACAAACAAAAGAATGTTTTTACCAAGCTATACTAAAAGGCGTCCTTTCTTTAGGAAAAACAGTCTATGATGCTGGCATCATTCCTATTCCCTGTATGCCCTATACTTTAGCCTATTATAACTATCCGTATACAGATCATGAAATTTCCATTGCATTATATAAAAGTGCTTCGCACAATCCTGCATCGCAAGACGGACTTAAAGTTTTTATTTGCCAAACAAATGAAGAAATAGGCACAACGTACTATTCAAAATTGCCCGTTCGAGTAGAATGCATCATTGCTGCTTTATTGTACGAAGAAGCACAACATGGCTTTACAAGTACAAAACAAGGCATTTACCAACCTTTTCATAGCAAAGCACAAGAAATTTTACGACATACTATGTGGAATGAAGAAAACAAACCTGTTGTAAACAATATAACCTTTCTTGTCATGGATTTTGCGCATGGTTCCTTTGGTTCAGGAGAATACAATCAAAGTAGCGTAAAAAAATTAGTTGAAACCATGCAAATCGTAGGCAACCAACCTAATGGAAAAAATATCAATAGCAATCAAGGTACAGACCGAGTTGGAGCAGCTCATTTAGAAAATATAGTCAGCATCTCTCGCCAAGACATAGAATTTGGCAATAAATTTTATGGATTCCCAGCTTTAGACGCTCTTTTTCAATATGGGAAACAACATAATCAGGAATTACAAACAACAGGAAGTGCTTGGGCATTATTTACAGACGGTGATGGTGATAGAAGTTACGTTGCTTTATACGAACCAAAATCTGATTCCCTTCATATTATCGATGGCGATGAAGCACTCTTTCAACAAATTCATCAAATGCACTATGAAAAGCAAATCAAAGTAGGCGATACTTTCAGCTTTACAGTAGAATCCAGCATTCCATTTATCCAAGCATTGTACGACTTTCTACAACAACATTATCCCACTCGTCTTATTTTATCAGATAAAGAAAAAATTTCTGATCAACATGTAAATCTAAAACTTTGTCCTGTAGGTGATAAACATTTATTGCAATGGCAATGTCCTGGTGCTGAATCTTCAGGACATATTTTAAGAAAATACATAGTTGTAAGCAAAAATAACACAACAGAAAATACTGTATATACAGGAAACGGTCCGCTTGCAGGGCTACATACAGTGGCAGCCATCACGCGTATATTGCAAACAGAGCAAAACGCATGGGATTTGATTTTACATCCTTATGAAAAGCCTTGGAATACAATTTTATATATTTATTTTGTACAAAAATCCCTCTGGTACAAAGAAAGTCCACTATGGAAACACGTGGTACAAATATTAAATAAGGCGTGCAATGATTATTTATTAACAAAAATTGATTTTCATCAAGAACAAAATACTCTATATTATATTGCGAAAAAAAAGCAAGAAACACAATCGCAACATATAGAATTTGCCATTCTTGCACGACCTTCAGGAACTGAAAATAAATTTGGAATTAAATTTTATGGAAGCGAAAAAACTAGATCGTTTTTTCAACGAGTTTCAGAAATGCTTTTTATAGAAATCGCTCCGAAATTAAAAGATGCTACACTACAACTTTGTCAAGAGGAATATAAGATATTGGAAATTTTACAACAACAAGAAAATTTTATATCTTTAGAAGATTTAAAACAAAAAATGTTTCCTAATATAGTTTTATCCTCCGCTCAAAATGCTTCTTTTATGAGTATTATAGAAGCTATTTCCGAAAAAGCCCAAAATCTAGCGTTCTATGATGGAACTCGTTTGAAAATAACTCCTCGTGGAATTGCATATTTAGCAAACCAATAAAATTTGAAAAGTTTTGTTTAGACATCTAAACAAAGATTCACTCAAAAATAACCACATTACATATAAGGGACATATTTTGAAACAAGAACATAAAGAACGAGTTGTGGAAGAAGTCATCAGTCGAGTGTTGAGCAATCAAATTGCCAATGCTGACAAAGTGTCTTTAGAAACAGTCATCAATGATACCATCTATCATGCTCGAAAACGATTAGAGGCAAAAAAAACAACCCGAAAAACAAAAAAGTCTATCCTATATTGGAAAAAACTCAAAAAACGCTTAATACACAGCTCTGAAGAAGAGCAAAAAAAAATTTTGCGTGAACTCATTACTCATTTTACCTCAGAAATCGTAGGAAATTTTAATCCAAAAGTTTATAAATTTGCATCCAATGTTTTGCCTGTTGCTCTGAGCCTTATGTTGAACGCCTTGTCACCTTGTAATTTAATCAAACATCTACCCAAATTCCCCGATCTATCAGAACGAATCATCATTGAAGGCGAAATAGAATTAATCCAATCTTTGCAAAAAGTAGGCACAATTATTTTAGTTCCCACACATTTAAGCAATATGGATTCCATTGTCATTGGTTGGTCTTTATATAAAATTAACTTGCCACCTTTTATTTATGGTGCTGGAATCAACTTATTTACTAATTTTCTACTAAGCTACTATATGAACAACCTCGGTGCATATAAAGTAGACAGAACAAAAACAGCAGGACTTTACAAAGAAACATTAAAAGAATACGCCACTTGCACATTAGAATTTGGATACCACAATTTATTTTTCCCAGGAGGAACAAGAAGTCGTTCTGGTGCTTTAGAACAAAACCTCAAACTAGGTCTTCTCGGCTCTAGCATGCCAGCATACATCAACAACCTAATACACCAAAAAGAAAAACCAAACTTCTTTGTAGTTCCTTGCACTCTTTCCTATCAAGTAGTACTCGAAGCAGAACGACTCATTGAAGATGAATTAAAAGTTTCTGGCAAATCACAATACATCATGGAAGATGATGAATTTTCCCAATTTGGTCGCATTTACAATTTTCTACAAAATTTACTAAAACTAGACTCCAAAATTTATGTTCGAATTTGTCCTGCCATGGATTTATTTGGAAATCGAGTAGATAAAGAAGGAAAATCGTACGACAAACGAGGACGCCAAGTAGACATCAGACAATACGTCATGCAAAACAACGAAATTGTACGTGATGAACAAAGAGACAGACAATACACAAAAGACTTAGGCGAAGAAATTGTAAAAAGCTACAAAAAAAACAATGTTATCATGAGTACGCACATTGTTTCTTTCACTATATTCTGCATCTTGAAAAAACAAAATGCAGACATGGATCTATACCATCTTTTACGAACAGGTGGACGAGAAGATAATCTACCTTTAAACCAAGTCTACCATGCCCTTCATACAGTAATGGAACGCCTCAAAGAAAAAGTTTCTCAAGGCGAACTTGCTATGGATCACGATTTACAAAATGCACCTGTAGAACGTATCTTAGATGATGCTATCAATCATTTTCAAAGTTATCATAAAATCGTTGTTATAATGCGACGAGGTGATCGACTCTACCCCAGCGATCCCAAATTGCTTTATTATTACCACAATCGTTTATTAGGGTATGATTTGGAAAAGGAAATAGAGTAATGGGAAAATATGATTCAGTAGCCGTCATCGGTGGAGGAAGTTGGGGAACTACTATTGCACACTTGCTCGCAAAAAAAGGAAAACGGACATATCTTTGGCTACGAGATAAAACAATATTCCAAGAAATAAAAAATAGCCACAGAAACAAAAAATACACATTAGAACATGACTTACACCCTGCTATCATTCCAAGTCTAGATATGAGAGAAGTTGTACAACGATCTGAAATCATCATTGTAGCAATTCCCTCGGAAAGTTTTCGAGAAGTTGCCTATCAAATGGGAAACTACGTACAAGGCGACCAAATCTTAATTTCAGCTTGTAAAGGCATTGACTTACAAAAATGTTGCACCATGAGCGAAGTTCTCAAAGAAGAAACATGTGCAAAAAAAATAGGCGTGCTTTCTGGTCCCAATTTATCGCAAGAAATTCTCAAAGGACATCCTGCAGCAGCAGTTTTAGCTAGCAAATACCATGAAGTAATCCATAAAGGCATGGACACTATCAGTTCTCCTGACTACAGAATCTATGGTAGCGAAGACATTGATGGTGTGGAACTCGGTGGCGTTGTTAAAAACATCATTGCCATTGCAGCTGGCATGAGCGATGGCAAAGGTTTTGGTGTCAATACAAAAGCTCTCCTTGTTTCTCGTGGCATCAATGAAATGGGACGCGTAGGAATCACTTTTGGAGCAAATCCACTGACATTTACAGGTCTAGCAGGTCTAGGAGACTTACTAGTTACATGTTCCAGCATGCAGTCTAGAAATTATCGACTTGGCTACTACATGGCACAAGGAAAATCTATGAAAACTGCTCTCCAAGAAATGGGCTCAGTTGCAGAAGGAGTCAATGCAACTAAAATATTGTACAGATATTCTCAAAAGAAAAAATTGGAAACCCCTATTATGGATGGTATATACAAAATTTTATACGAACAGCACTCCATCTCAGACATAACTGCCAGTTTAATGGCAAAACTCAATAAATTTGAAATTGATCGTACATTATACGAACTCATCAAAAAGTGATCCTATAGGAAACAATGTTTCCTATCACATCTGAGAAAAAACATTGTTTCCTAATTTTTCATAAAAAATTTTACATTTTTATATTGCTACTCCTCGTAACATATATTGCTACAAGAAGTAGCATAGAAAATACAATACAAAAAATAATGCATCTTTCATAGAAAATTGCTACTCCTTGTAGCATAAAAATACAATTAAAAAATAATGCATCTTTGATTTTTAAAAGGAAATAGAATGGCTGAGATTACATCTCAAAAAAAAGATTATTCAAGATGGTATACAGACGTCATTGCAGAAGCTGAATTGGCTGATTATTCTCCAGTAAAAGGCAGTATGGTAATTCGTCCTTATGGTTTTGCTATTTGGGAAAAATTACAACGATATTTAGATGATAAAATTAAAGAAACTGGTCATCAAAATGCATACTTTCCCTTATTCATTCCCAAATCATTCTTAAGCAAAGAAGCAAGCCACATAGAAGGATTTGCAAAAGAATGTGCCATTGTAACACATTCTAGATTAAAAGCAGAAACTGTTGATGACAAAACTTCTGTTGTAGTAGATCCAAATTCAAAACTAGAAGAAGAATTAATTGTCCGTCCTACTTCAGAGACAATTATCAATGCTATGTTTGCAAAATGGATTCATTCTTGGCGAGATCTACCTTTACTCATCAATCAATGGGCAAATGTAGTTCGATGGGAAATGCGCACACGCTTATTTTTACGAACAGCCGAATTCCTATGGCAAGAAGGTCATACAGCTCATGAAACTGAAGAAGAAGCTGAAGAAGAAACATTGAAAATGCTCTATGTGTATCGTGATTTTATGCAAGACGTTCTAGCTATGCCCATCATTGTTGGTGTGAAAACAGCATCAGAACGATTTGCTGGTGCGAATAATACATATACCACAGAAGCATTAATGGGTGATGGAAAAGCATTACAAGCTGGCACATCCCATAACTTAGGACAAAACTTTGCAAAAGCATTTGGAACACAATTTCAAGATAAAAACGGTGGACTATCGTATGTATGGCAAACAAGCTGGGGAGTTTCCACACGACTTATCGGTGGCATCATCATGATTCATGGTGACGACAAAGGCATCATTGTACCTCCTAAAGTTGCTCCCATTTGCGTTGTCATTGTTCCTATTTATCGCACATTAGAAGAACAAGAAGCTGTTTGTAATTGTGCCTATACCATACGAGATCAAATCAAAAAACAAGGGATCTCTGTACATGTAGATGATAGAGACCAATTTAAACCTGGCAACAAATTTTACGAATGGGAAAAGAAAGGCGTACCTCTACGAGTAGAAATCGGTCCTCGAGATTTAGCCAATCATAAAATTGTTCTTGTTGACAGAATCAGTGGGAAAAAAGAAATCATGGATCAAGACGAATTTGTTCAAAATGTAGAACAAAGACTCGAGCAATTTCAAAAAGATCTATTCCAAAAAGCCGTAGATTTTCGAACAAAAAACAGTTTTTATTTAGACGACTACCAAGAAATGAAACAACAGATAGAAGAAACAGGTGGATTTTTCTATCTACATTGGTGCGGTTCAGAAGAATGTGAAACAAACGTAAAAGAAGAAACAAAAGCAACCATTCGTTGCATCCCTCTTGATTCCAAAGAAGAACAAGGAAAATGCATTTATTGTGGCAAACCTAGTTGCCGCCGAGTTATTTTTGCAAAATCATATTAAAATATTATGCTAGCTCCCCAAGCTAGCATAATCATAGACATATATTTGGTACGTATTTCAACATCCCAAAAACTTCTTGAAGAGGTTAAAATTATGGGTGCTAATAAACAAGAATTAGATGATTATTATTCATTAATAGAATTAATTGAAAAAATTGGAAAAGACGGAGTTGCAGATCTTGTTGCTAAAGGCAAACCAAAAAGATTAATGAAAGGCAACCAAATTTATTTTTTAAAAGTAGATGTCAATCGTATTTTAGGCAACTCATTTACAGGGCAAGACTATGATGATGTCATTATAGATAATGACATTGCTTCTAAAAATATCTTAAAAAAAGTCTGCTTTCTAGAAACATTCATTAAACGACACGACTTAACATATGAAGAAGAAATTTATCGAGACAATAAACTAGATTTATCAAAAGAAATATGCTATGGTCGAGGTGCTGGTGATATAAGACAACAAGAAGAATTTCAAAATACTAGAATCATCTCCTCTCTCCATGGGAAATTATACTTGGACGAAGATAACAATCTTTTATATGAAAACATAAGTCCCAACAAAACAAAAGTCCGAGGCTGCCAAGATAAATCTTACATTTTAGTCCATCCTCAAGAAATTTCTGTTTTATTTCCTTCAGATATTCTAGTAAATATAGAACAATATCCAAAAGGATTATCTTCTTCTATCAAATTAGGTTATCAACAAAAACCGCACTACATTATTAGAATCCAAGCAAAACATAATGACAATAGCTTTTAAAAAAATAGTATGCTATTGTTATAATATTTTTATTGACATAAAAGAGAAAAACACATACAATAAAAGAAAATAAATATTCATATTATTTTATATTTATTTTTAAAAAATTTAAAAATTTTCAGTTTAGAAATATACAATTTAATCTATCAAATAGATTAAAATTTTAAAACATACAACTTATTCAAGTTACTTTAAAATTTCCGAATTTAACAACATACTATTTATTCAACTTACTGTAAATTTCCAAATTTATAAACATACAATTTGATTCATTAAATCAATCAAAAATTTAAAACATACAATTTATTTCAGACTTATTAAAAAAAATTCAAAACTTTTCCAATTTAGAAATATACAATTTGATTCATTACATGGAATTTTATCCATTACATGGTCAAAAGAAAGGTTAATTCATGAAAAAAATGGTAACTATAGACGGTAATGAAGCAGCCGCCTATATTGCTCACAAAACAAATGAAGTCATTGCCATTTATCCTATTACTCCATCTTCAACCATGGGAGAATTGGCAGATGAATGGTCTGTTCAAGGAAGAAAAAACATTTGGGGAACAATTCCTAAAGTAGAAGAAATGCAAAGTGAAGGTGGCGCAGCAGGTGCTGTTCACGGTGCATTACAAACTGGAGCATTAGCAACCACATTCACAGCCTCCCAAGGTCTACTTCTTATGTTGCCCAATGCTCATAAAATCTCTGGTGAATTGAACCCCACAGTATTTCACGTAACTGCACGAAGCCTTGCTTCCCATGCTCTTTCTATTTTCGGCGACCACAGCGACATTATGGATTTACGAACAAGCGGTTTTGCTATGCTCGGTGCTGGTAGCGTTCAAGAAGTCATGGATATGGCTTTAATTGCACAAGCTTCTACCTTAAAATCAAGAATTCCCTTCATTCACTTCTTTGATGGTTTCCGTAGTTCTCACGAAATTCAAAAAATTGAACAAATTTCAGAAGAACAAATTCGTGCCATGATTGATGACGAAGATGTTATGGCTCATAGACAACGTGCTTTAACACCAGATCGTCCTGTAATTCGTGGTACTGCTCAAAACCCAGATCACTTTTTCCAAGCTCGTGAAAAAGTAAATACATACTATGACAAGACACCTGCTATTGTTCAAGAAATGATGGACAGATTCTATAAAGTGGTAGGACGACGCTATAATCTATTTGATTATGTTGGCGATCCAGAAGCTGAAAGAGTCATTGTTTTAATGGCAAGTGGAACAGAAGCTGTTCAAGAAACAGTAGAATACTTACGAAAACAAGGCGAAAAAGTCGGTGTTGTTAAAGTTCACCTCTATCGTCCTTTTTCAGTCGAAGCATTCTTTAAGGCTCTACCAAAAACAGCAGAATATATCGCAGTTCTTGATAGAACAAAAGAAGCTGGTAGCATTGGTGAACCTCTTTATATGGACGTTGTCAATGCAATGTACGAAGGCAAGAAAAAAGGGATCAACCACTGTATGAGAACTGTCATTGGTGGTCGCTATGGTTTATCTTCCAAAGAATTTACTCCAGCCATGGTCAAAGGCGTATTTGATGAACTAAAAAAAGAAAATCCCAAACGACAATTTACAGTGGGCATCCATGATGACGTTACCCATTTAAGTCTTGAATACGATAAAAACTTCTCCACAGAAGGCGATGATGTATTTCGTGGTATATTCTACGGTCTAGGATCTGACGGAACTGTAGGTGCCAATAAAAACTCCATTAAAATCATCGGTGACTATACAGACAACTATGCACAAGGCTATTTTGTCTATGATTCCAAAAAAGCAGGTGCAGTGACAGTTTCTCACTTACGTTTTGGTAAAAACCCGATTCATTCTACATACATTGTAGACAAAGCAAACTTCATAGCATGCCACCAATGGGAATTTATCAACAAATACGACATGCTCAAAGATGCTATTCCTGGTGCAACATTCTTACTCAATAGCCAATATGGCCCTGAAGAAGTCTGGAATCACCTACCAAAAGAAGTACAAAAAAGCATTATAGAAAAACAAATCAAATTTTATGTCATTGATGCATATAAAGTAGCCAGTGACAACAACATGGGCATTCGCATCAATACCATCATGCAAACATGCTTTTTTGCAATTTCCAACATCCTTCCAAAAGAAAAAGCACTGGAACTCATTAAAGAATACATCACCAAAAGCTATGGCAAAAAAGGTGAACAAATCGTTAAAATGAACCACCTTGCAGTAGACAATTCTGTTGCAAACTTACACCAAGTAGATTATCCTAAAGAAGTTACAGCTACATTTTCTCGTCCTCCTATTTTTGAAAATGCACCAGAATACGTACAAAACGTACTAGGACGCATTATGCAAAGAGAAGGAGATGAATTACCTGTCAGTGCATTCCCAGATGATGGCACATTCCCTACAGGAACTACACAATACGAAAAACGCAACATTGCTCTAGAAATTCCTATTTGGGACAAAGACGCATGCATCCAATGTGGAAAATGTTCCTTTGTATGTCCTCATGCTGCCATTCGAACAAAAATATTTAAAGCTGACAGCTTAAATGATGCTCCTGCTTCTTTTGAAACAGTAGACTATAAAGGCAAAGAATATCCAGGATGCAAATTCAGAGTGCAAGTGGCTCCAGAAGATTGTACAGGTTGTGGTTGTTGTGTATCACTTTGCCCTGTTAAAAACAAAGAAGATAACACACGCAAAGCCATCAACATGAAACCTGTTCAAGACCATAGAGAAACAGAAAAAGTCAACTATGATTACTTCCTAGCACAAAAAGACGTAGACAGAAGCAATGTTCGATTAGACACAGTCAAAGGCTCTCAACTCCTACGTCCTCTATTTGAATACTCTGGCGCATGTGCAGGTTGCGGTGAAACAGCATACATCAAACTCATGACACAACTCTTTGGCGATAGAGCAGTCATTGCCAACGCAACAGGTTGTTCTTCCATTTATGGCGGAAACTTACCTACCACACCCTATTGCAAAAATGCAGACGGTCGCGGTCCAGCTTGGTCCAACTCTCTATTTGAAGACAATGCAGAATTCGGTTTAGGATATAGACTCACCTTAGACAAACACAATGAATTTGCATGCGAACTTCTAAAACTTCTAGCCCCACAAATCGGAGAAGACCTAGTCACAGCTATTTTAACAGCAGACCAATCTACAGAAAAAGGCATCCAAGAACAAAGAGAACGAGTAGAAATCCTCAAACAAAAACTTGCTCCTATGACAACTATGGAAGCAAAACACCTTTATAGCCTTGCCGACGTACTTGTTAAAAAGAGCGTGTGGATCCTAGGCGGTGACGGTTGGGCATACGACATTGGATACGGCGGTTTAGACCATGTACTCGCATCTGGACACAACGTCAACGTCCTTGTACTAGATACAGAAGTATACTCCAATACAGGCGGACAAATGTCTAAATCCACACCCATGGGTGCAGTAGCAAAATTTGCAATGGGCGGTAAACCAAGACCTAAAAAAGACTTAGCCCTAATGGCACTTAGCTATGGTTTTGTATACGTTGCAAAAATTGCAATGGGATACAATGACCAACATTGCGTCAGAGCATTCTTAGAAGCCGAAGCCTACAATGGTCCTTCCCTCATCATTGCCTATTCTCACTGTATTGCTCATGGAATCAACATGGTAAATGGATTTGAACAACAAAAGAAAGCTGTTCTTAGCGGATGCTTTCCTACACTACGATTCAACCCTGAAAAAATTGAAATAGGAGAACCTCCTTTGACATTAGATTGCAAAGAACCAAGCATACCTCTAGAAGACTACATCTATAATGAAAACCGCTACAAAATGCTACAAAAATCTAATCCAGAAGCAGCAAAAGAACTCCTAGAAAGAGCAAAAGACAATGTAAAATCACGTTGGAATCTCTACAAACAAATAGCAGAGATGACTTGGTAAAACATTTTCACCCAGCTTTCTTATAAATCAATATTTCTAAGAAAGCAAAAAAAAATGATGGATTATAAATTAAATCCATCATTTTTTTATCTCTATATACAAACACAATCTATTAAACAACTCTCTTAGATTATCATATTTCTTTCATTCATTATCAAAACATATTTTCTTAGATTACCATTACATCATTTCACTATAAAAATGCATTCTATTAAACAAATCCTCTTAAATTATCATATCCCTTTTCACTATAAATAAAAAAATATGAAAAAAACAATTGACTTTCTTATATAAAATATACTATAATAAACATATAAACATATAAACATATAAACATATAAACATATAAAATGAAATATATTTTTTGCTAGACAAAAAATGTAACAGATAAAACATAAAAAAATAACAATTTTTTTCATACAATTATACTTTATATGAAGAAAAGTATATCTATCCTAAAGACAATATCTTTAGGATTTTTTTTATTTTCTACGCATTCATTATATCTTTTTAGTAGTTATTTAACATTTGCCTCCCACCCCCAGTGCAACATTGCCTCCCCAGAGCAACATTCCTTCCCAGAGCAACATTCCTTCCCAGAGCAACATTCCCTCCCCAGAGTAACTTCTCCCCAGAGCAACATTGCCTCCCCAGAGCAATTTCCCTCCCCAGAGCAACATTCCCTCCCCAGAGCAACATTCCCTCCCCAGAGCAAATTCCCTCCCCAGAGCAACATTGCCTCCCCAGTGCAACATTGCCTCCCCAGAGCAATTTCCCTCCCCAGAGCAACATTGCCTCCCCAGAGTAATTTCCCTCCCCAGAGCAATTTCCCTCC
>Ga0208694_1000536_pt1 | contig 55923 bp, 42 predicted proteins | sample AD_UKC078_MetaG_FD_184442 | JGI IMG/M metagenome (GOLD analysis project Ga0208694, IMG submission 184442) | Active sludge microbial communities of municipal wastewater-treating anaerobic digesters from USA - AD_UKC078_MetaG (SPAdes) (version 2) | ecosystem: Engineered > Bioreactor > Anaerobic >...
GCTGATAATGGTAAAGCAGCCAAGGGGGGGTTCGCAATTGGTGGTGTATCTGCAGGTAAAAGCGGCGCTATACAAGATATCTTTGTCGCAACACCTGATAGCACACGTGTTTACGTAAACGCCAATACAGGCAAAGCAGCCAAAGGTGGATTTGCAATAGGTGGGGTTTCAGCAGGTAAAAGCGGAGTAAAAGATATATTTGTTGCAACAGTTGATAGTACAAAAATTTACGTTAGCGAAGAGACAGCTGGCAGTGGTAAAGGACGCTTTTCGGTAGGCGGACGCTCAACTACAAAAGCAGGCGAGGGAAACAACTACTTTGATATAAACACAGCCACAACAGCAGATACTATAACCAACCAAAACCGTATATTGTGGTACCCACAAAAAAACGCCTTTATGACAGGTCGTCTATTTGTTGAAGGTGCAGACTCAGTTGGCGAAAACTCCTTTGCAAGTGGCTTTGAGAGCAAATCCATTGGCAACTATTCTCAAGCTTTAGGTTACCAAGCTATTGCAAGAGGCGAAAACTCTACCGCAATTGGTAACCAAGCTCTAGCAGCTGGAAGAAACTCATTTGCGCTTGGTGAAATGGCAAAGGCACAAGGGGAAGAGAGCTACGCCTTTGGACGTGAGGCAAAAGCCATAGGATATAGAAGTTTTGCTTTTGGTAGCGCATCTCCCGGAAGTAGTGGTGCAGGTGGTATTTGGGATGATGCAGGCGCTCCCGAAGCAACAGGTGAATACTCGTTTGCAATTGGAAACGGAGCTAAAGCCGTAAAATATGGTGGCATAGCGCTGGGACGTAACTGTATAGCGTCTGAAAATTTTGCTTTAGCAATTGGTTGTAAAGATACAGCCGAAGGATGGTGGACGACTGCAATAGGTTTCGGAACCAAAGCAGTAGGAGAGTCTAGCACAGCTATCGGTAGAGACACTAAAGCAATCGGAGTACGTAGTACTGCAATGGGTAGTGAAACCAAAGCAAATGAATCGTCTAGTACTGCAATGGGAGAAAGAAGCATAGCAAATGGAGCTGCTAGCACAGCAATGGGTATGGACACCGAAGCAAGAGGACATTGGAGTACTGCAATGTGTAATAGCTCAAAAGCAATAGGGCATTCTAGCATAGCAATGGGTCAAGGAACCACTGCAGGTGGAGAGACTAGCACAGCAATGGGTTTCGAAACCAAAGCAACAGGAAGCTATAGCACAGCAATGGGCTGGCAAACCGAAGCAAATGAAGAGAATAGCACAGCAATGGGTGTGGGTTCCATAGCGAACGGAAAACATAGCACTGCAATGGGTTATTATAGCACTGCAGACGGGAATACTAGTACAGCAATGGGTTATCAAACAATAGCATTTGGAAACTATAGCACTGCAATGGGTAGTTCAATAAAAGTAAATGGATCCAACTCTTTCGGTATAGGATTGAAATATAATGCAACACCCGATAGCATCACTACCCCCAACATCATGGCAATTATGGGTGGTAATGTTGGTATCGATACAGTAGCTCCTAAATATAAGTTTCATGTATATGGCTCGGCAGGAGGTTCTGGAAGTTGGCTAACAAGCAGCGACAAACGCTTAAAAACCAACGTTAAACCCCTAGAGGGAGCGCTGCAAAGTGTACTTAAGCTACAGGGTGTAACGTTTAACTGGAAAAATGAAACTAACCACCGCCCTGGAGAAAACGTAGGTTTTATAGCACAAGAAGTTCTTGAGATTTTACCACAGGTAGTTAGTGGTGGCGGAGTAGATGAACAAGGTAACGAAATTTATTACAGCATTGAGTATGCTACACTTACCCCTGTGCTTGTTGAAGCTATAAAAGAACAACAAAATGCAATTACATTGTTAAACAACGAAAACAAGGGACTAAATAAAGCTGTCAAAGAGCAACAAGAGTTAATAAACAAACTTATTGAAGAGTTGAAAGCAGTTAAAGAACAGATAAAAAATAAATAATTTTTTCATAGCATTTTTTTTCTTTCGTTTGATTTTTAGTAATTAGAAACGCTTTTCGAAGGCACGTCCCGAGAAAAGCGTTTCTATTAATTAGTCTGTGTTAATCCGTTATACCAATTGTAATACCAATTGTAATTTTAAAATAGTCCAATCTTTTTATAATTTTACAATGGTAAATACCGATGTAACAGATACATAGTTCAAACGAACGATAGTGAAGTTTGGACTATAGTAGCTGTCCAATCGGTATAAATTGCGTTAATCAATAATCCCGAAGTGATGAAATTATTGTAGCCCATTGAATATTAAGAGTTTATCAAACCCCGAAGGTGGTAACAAAGGTAGGTGTAAGGCGATGCACTCTGTCATTTCGATACTTCGGCTCCGCTCAGTACAACGATCCGCTCAATGACCACCGTAATGAAAAGGGTACAAGTTGTATGTGGGTTGTTATTTTTTTCGTCGGGTTGTTCTTTCGATTAGTTCTTCTGTAGAGATAAATTTATTCCAGTTTTTCTTATTTAGTCCTTTCTGAAGTTCTTTATCTCCACTCCAGAGTTTAGCCTTAAGGTGCTCTGTCAGAGCGACAAATTCTGTGTCATCAATATCTACGTCATGTGTCAATTGTTCGGCAAATTGGTATGATTCTTTTGATATTAGTTTTACATTTATAAAACGTATATTTTTAGTAATCAGTTCAATAACTCTATCCAATTCGCTTTCTGATAATCCTGAGATTTTCCTAATTTTAGCCTTATGCTCTTTAATTTCTGCGCGAAGTTGTTCCGTTGCGTAAAAATTGAGTTTACTTTTCGGTTGTAAAAGTATCTGCCCTATTTTGTTGTTAGTGTTAAGGATTGCACTAAATATAATGTTAGTGTCAACAACGATTCTCATTGGTCAAGAGATTTCTTGGTTTTTTCCCATCGTCCCTTCTTTATGGACTTTACAAGGCTATCGACATCTTTTTGCGATGACTTAGATTTTTTTGTGATTTCTTCATATTCAATTAAATCAAGTAATCCCTGAAGAATATCCAAACTGACACCCTTAGGAAGCCTTATAATAATCTCGTTTTGTGTTCTTTCTATATTCACGCTCATATCTTTTCACAAATATACAAATTTTCACAATAACAATTATAATTTAAAAAAATCAATATTTTATAAAATTTCACTTAGTACATGACAAAAATTTTAAAGAAGTTGAAAAGTTGGATGTCGGAATTGTCCGTAGGACAACATGTGATTAACCGTAAGATTTATCTTACGGAAACGACACCCCCAAGACTTTCACCCGTAGGGCGACACAAATGAGTTAATGCAATGTGCCACCCTACGGGTGGAGTTGTGTGCTGTAGCACACCCATAGGCTTGCGCCTATGGTTAATCATATATTGTCCTACGGACAAAAATCAGGTACTAATCCTCTAATCACCAACCACTAATCACCAATCACCATTTACCAATCACTAACCACGCAACCCGTGTTAATCCGTTAAATCCGTGTCATCTGCGTTCCAATCTTTCACCTTGTCCCTTTCTCCTTTCACCTCCATTTGTTAAAGTTTCCTTAAAATCTTCCAAAATCAACCTTTACCTATTATTTTTGTATTTTCAAACAATTTTAATAGAGTTATGGACATAATCGTTAAAAACTTAACAAAGACTTATGGACAACAAAAGGCTGTTGACAATATTTCGTTTCACCTAAAGCAGGGCGAGATATTAGGTTTTCTTGGACCTAACGGTGCAGGAAAAACAACAACCATGAAAGCCATAAGCTGTTTTATTGCACCCACAGCAGGAGAAATAACAGTGGGCGGATACTCCGTAAAGGAGAATCCCGACAAAGTAAAATCGATGCTCGGATATTTGCCAGAGAGCAACCCTTTATACACCGATATGTGTGTAATCGACTATCTGAAATATGTTGCCGACATGCAAAATGTCCCAAAAGAGAAGATACGCCAACGAATAGCCGAAATGATTAACGTTTGCGGACTCGAAACAGAAAAGCACAAGGTTATCAACGAGCTTTCAAAGGGATTTCGTCAGCGCGTTGGATTGGCGCAAGCGCTTATTCACGACCCTGAAGTATTGATTTTAGATGAACCCACAACAGGACTTGACCCAAATCAAATTATCGAGATACGCGAGTTGATTAAACGCATAGGGCGAGAAAAGACAGTTATCCTAAGCTCCCATATCTTAGCCGAAGTTGAAGCAACCTGCGACCGTATCCTGATTATCAACAAAGGAGTTATCGTAGCAGACGGAACATACGACGAGCTTAGCAAACAAGCCACAAGCAACGAAATACTTGTTGTCGGCATTGGCGGATGCAATTTCGATGACGCTTACCAAGAGCTTAAATCGTTAGAGACAGTCGAGTCTGTTGATGTTAAATCGGCTACCGATTTTATTTTCGAGGTTCAGTCAAAGGCTGATGAATCCTCGATTAAACCAATCTTCGATGTTTGCGTTAAAAACAGTTGGTATATAACACGCTTAACGCCACTTGAAACAAAACTTGAAGATATATTCCGCGACTTAACCGCAAACTAATAGTATCAATCAATAAACCTAAAACGTTAGATATGAGACAAATATGGACAATTACAAAGCGCGAACTAAATTCGTTCTTTGATTCACTTATAGCTTACATTATGATGATTGCTTTCCTCGGCTTCAGTGGATTTTTCACATGGCTCTACGGTGGCGACATCTTTTTTGTAGGACAAGCAAGTTTACAAACATTCTTTCAAATTGCATTTTGGACACTCTTTTTCTTTATCCCTGCGCTGACAATGCGACTCTTTGCCGAAGAGAACAGGTCGGGCACCATAGAACTGCTTTTAACTCGCCCCGTAACCAATTGGCAAGTAGTATTTGGGAAATTTCTCTCCACGCTGATTCTTATTGGAATTGCGTTGGCATTGACCTTACCCTACTATATAACCGTAGCAAACCTTGGTAATATAGACCACGGAGCCGTAATTTCGGGATATATAGGTCTTTTGCTTATGAGTGCAGCATATATCAGCATTGGGATATTTGCCAGCTCGATAACTAATAATCAGATAGTTGCATTTCTTATAGCGCTATTTATTGGGATATTTTTCCATTTGATATGCACAGTTCTGGCAGGTAGTACAGGCGGTGTTCTTAGTAGGTTTTTCAACTTCCTAAGCATGCCAAACCACTTTAACAGCATTGCACGAGGAGTTATCGACTCACGCGACCTAATTTACTTTCTGTCAATAATTTTCGTTGGACTTATATCAACCGAAGCAGTTTTGGCAAAACGTAACGTTCCTCAATAACAATATTATTTATAAAACATTAACAGTGTAAACTTAATATATTATCTCAAATGAAAACACGAAATAAATTAATATACAGTCTGTTTCTAATATTTATAATTGTGATAATTGTAAACCTATTATCAAACGGACTTTTCTTTCGCCTTGACTTTACAGAAGATAATCGTTATACTTTAAGTAAAGCTACAAAAGATATATTGCGAAACATTGAAGATCCGGTCACTATCACAGCATACTTCTCGAAAGACCTGCCTCCTAACGTGGCAAAAAACCGACAAGATTTCAAAGAGATGTTGGAAGAGTACGCTGCGATTTCGCACGGAAATGTTGTTTACGAATTTGTCAATCCCGCTGAAGATGAGGAAACCGAACGATCTGTGTTGCAAAAAGGTATTCAGCCGTTTTTGATAAATGTTCGTGAAAAGGATCAGGTAAAACAGCAAAAAGCCTATATGGGAGCCGTAATACAGCTTGGAAACAGAGAAGAGGTGTTGCCGTTTATTCCTTTGGGAAGCGCTATGGAGTATGCACTTTCAAGCTCAATAAAAAAAGTAACTCTACACGAACGGAAAAGAGTTGCATTTTTACAAGGTCATGGCGAGCCGAGAATTAATGCCTATCATCAAGCCATGCAGGAGCTACGCATTTTGTATGATGTTGAACCTGTTACGTTAAACGACACCGTAAACTCGCTGTTAGAATACAAAACCGTGGTTGTCGTTGCTCCAACTGACAGTTTCCCAAGTCATCACCTCGACTATTTAAACCAGTTTTTAGACCGAGGCGGAAATCTATTACTCGCAGTTAACCGCGTTGATGGCGACTTGCAACAAGCACGAGGATTTGAAATCAATACTGGCTTAGAAAGCTGGTTAGAGCAACACGGCATTCAGTTGGAGAACAACTTTATAATCGACGCATCTTGTGCAAACGTAATGGTACAGCAAAACACAGGATTTTTTACAATGCAATCTCAAGTTATGTTTCCATATCTTCCGATAATAACAAAGTTTGCCGATCATGCCATTACAACAGGTCTCGAATCGGTTCTATTGCAGTTTGCAAGTCCTTTGAACTATTTTGGAGATACAACTGTAACCTTTACACCTCTGCTTTTCACGTCCGACAACTCAAACACTCAGCCATCAGCAATATATTTTGATATTCAAAAGCAGTGGACAAAGCGCGATTTTACAAAACAAGCAATTGTGGCTGGCGGACTATTTGAGTCTAAAATAGCAACTAAGCCGTATAAAATGATTGTTTTCGGAGACGGCAACTTCCCGGTAAATGGCGAAGGTCAAGAGGCTCAACAACAGCAGCCCGACAATATCAACCTCTTCGTTAACTCAATCGACTTCCTTTCAGATGATACCGGCTTGATAAAGCTAAGAACAAAGGGAGTTACATCACGTCCTATAGATCAAATAGAAGATGGTAAAAAAACATTCCTGAAATACTTTAACTTCCTGTTACCCATAGTTTTAGTTATTGGATACGGAATATTCAGAGCGCAAAGACGTAAAATCAAACGTATCAAACGTATGCAAAAAGGATATATTGACTAATTTTTAAAATCAAGTAGCATGTTAAATACCAAAAACAGAACACTATACATAATAATTGCAATATTATTAGTTGCATTGATTGTAATGATTGTAAAAACAAATATCAAAGGTGAACGCACATTTCGTAAATCCTTGTGTGAGTTTAATCCGGAAGATATTGATAAAATTGAGATAGTTGACAATAACTCCCTAATTAAGTTTATAAAAGATGGTGCTATTTGGAGAGTAGCTAAAGATGCCGAGTCATACAAAGCCGATATTCAGACAGTTGAAAGCATTTTAAAAGACTTATCAACGATGAATATTCAGCGTGTTGTCTCTCGCGACAAATCGAAGCTACAAGAGAACGAGATAGACGACTCTCTCGGAACAAGGATAAAACTTTTCTCTAAAAACAAGCAACTTACCGATTTAGTTATCGGACGATTTAGCTACCGACAAACCGGACAGGGCGGTATTCAGTTATCAACCATGGTGCGCTTAGCAAACGAATACGATGTTTACTCAATCGAAGGCTCGCTAAGTATGTCGGTAAGACGCGATTTTGACGGCTTTAGAGATAAAACTATCGCAAAGTTTGACCCCGAAAATGTACAAAACATCGAGTTTAGCTATCCTGCCGACAGCTCATTTACTCTAACACGCAGTGGCGATATATGGCTTATAAATCAAGATACTGTTGAGATTGGAAAAGTTGTTAACTACCTTAATGATATTAAAGATGCCAGAGCAAATGCTTTTGCAACCGATTTTAACCCAGAAAACGCCGAATTATTTGAATTAAAAGCCACTTTCAGTGGCGAGCAGCCATTAACAATAAAAGCATTCAAACAAGGCGAAAAATACCTATTTTTGAGCGCTCAAAACGAAAGCACACTTTCTGATTCGGAACACATTTTCAGACGTCTGTTTGTATCAAAAAACAAGTTTGCAAAATAGCAATTAACAATTATTAATGAGCAGATTGTTTATCAATAGGATATATGGTTTTATGGACTTTAGCCCAAAATGGAAGTGGTTGAAAGGCGAAAATGTTCATTTCGACTACGCTCAGTACATTGCCTTTTAACTCAATTGCACATTGTTCATTGTTAATTGCTAATTGCTAATTGATATTGGAAAGTATTTTTTCCAAAACCTTGTTTTTCAGCGCAGGTAACCTAAATGCTTTTGTGGCAGCATCGGCAGGTGTTCTGCCTGTGGAATACGCGGCGGGGTCGTTGAAAAAGGTAAAGTCAGCCGTTTTTTTGTTTGTTATCTTATTGTATAGTGTCCCTTTCACATTTGCGTAATACGATAAAACCCCGTACTGTCCGCTACCAGCGCTTCGCAGCGACGTGCTGGTTGAAATTAACAGCTCATAATCTGCATTGTCTGGATTGTCTATTACGCTACAACCATTTTCGCTTAGCGCCTGTTTTATGATGTCGCACATAATGCAAGGATCTTCGCTAAACGCATCATCCTCGCCACCTCGAAATTCATGCTTACAACTGACATACACTAAGGTGCTATGCTCAAGGTCGATAATATATTGATTTACCTTGTGCCTTAAGTTATCTGTTCGTTCAATTTGTAAATCACTGTTGCTAATCTTGGAGTCTATTGCCGTTAGTAAATTTTGATAATAGTCTAAGCTGTCGAGCATTGTGCCTACCGTTTTGCATTGCTCTCTTGCGTTAATTTTCTTACCCGATTCAATTAACTGGTTTACGTGTACCAAAGCTGCATCTACACGGGTTAAGTTCAAACTGATTTGGCTCTTATAGTAGTCGGCTAAGTCTGAACGGCGCACAGCTGCAAAGGCGTAAGCCATATTTGTAGCAGGAGCATAGTACGATTTTACCTCGCTTTTAACCATAATTGCCGAGGCTGAGGCGCGAACATCCTGCTTAAAATCGGAGCTTAAAATCTCGCTGCCACCGTGCGTTGTGCTTCTTTCTTGGTATTTAGTTTCGCTCTCAATTTTTAGCATAATACTCTCGGTCATTTGGTTTTGCGCCTCGCGCTCCAAGCCTTTGAGCGCCTCGCTAATATCAACTCCCTCACTTAGTTGGGTATAAACAAACCCTGTGTACCAAGTGTCGGCAGGATAGCTCTCTTCACGGAAAGCGTCTTTTGTCCAAAGAGGTGTTTGACCCAGTATAAATAGGGGTAAAATTGTTAGAAATATAAAGTATAGTTTTTTCATTGAAGTAATGTTAAAGAACTGAAAATCTATTTATTGTCTATTACAAATCTAAGAATGGCGGTAAATAGCTTGCTTTGCCACACCTGTATAATTTTAAGTTCTGAGTTCTTAAAAATTAATTGTCAAACCAACCCCACGAGGCGTAATTCCAAAATTATATTTCACCTGAGCGCTTTGTTTACCACCATTGTATAAATCTACAGATTTACGTATATTCTTCTTCGCAAGACATACTGGCACAATACCAACAATTATTTCTACTGCTCCTACTGATGAAAGACTAATTGCCAATGTATTTAATGCTTCAAATTTACTCCAGGGTTCATCACGACCCCAATAACCTTCTGCGTCAAGGACATTTGTGTAAATAACGATAGAACTACCAGCGACAATGGTACTTACACCTGTCCATATTAAGATATTGCCCAATATCCTTTGGTTTAGCCCTTTCTCGTAAAAATACAATGCGTTAGTGTTTGACATAGTGCGTCTTACATCACTTTTATCAAGAACATTACCTTTCAAAAATACTCTTTTTCCATCTGTAGTGAGCTCATCTGCCGAAATTTTACTGTATTCCGTTTTTTTCGGAACTTCTGGTTTTACTTGAACCTCAGGTTTTGTTGGAGTTTCAGGCTGAGTTTGTGTTTCAGGCTGCGCTTTTGGCTCAACAGAAGTACTTGTTGCTACACTTGGTATTGCCGAACCAAACATGTCTCCCATCAATTGTTGAACAACATCAATAAGATCGTTAGCACCATTTGCGGTGCGTGTGGTCTTTTGTTTGTCGATACGTGCAGTAAGCACCTCTATCATCTTGCAAGAAATGTAATAGTTACTGCCCATTGAGGTAATGCTTGTAACAAAAACGTAGCTTGCCCCCATGCGCTTACCCATCTCACTAATTTGGGAGTCGTCCACTAATCCGCCAGCTTGGAACTTGTTTTCTTCTAAAACCTTGTCTATCAGCGAACGCTCCAGAACGGTGAAGTTTGCCATGTTGACAATGGCGGCGCTTATCTCTTCACGGACAATCTCTTTGATAGAGTTTGAGACATCACCGGCAGGATCGAAAACTGCCACTTTATTGTCCTGTGCCTTTATGGCAATACTGCCTAATATAACAATGGCAGTAAAAATAATTCTTCTTGACATATTCTTCAATATTTAGTTAAAATTGATTTATTTATTTTTGCTTTTACTTATTTCCGAGTCCCTTGTACGCCCTTGTACTAAATAATTAAAGTCCACACCATTGGCGTTAACATTTGACTTATTATTCCTGGTACAATTAAAAATTTAGTAGATTTCGGAAACCAGAATAAAAGCAAACGCTTTTTTTTATGTCTCGCGCGTTGTTAATGCGCTACTGTTATAGCATAGGCAAAAACTTGCTTTGTTTAACGAGGTAAAAATAATAATAAATACTTAAGGATATACAAAAATTTGTTAATATTTACTTAAATTTAAAGAAATTAAAACACAGATGAAACGAATTAAACAAATTATCACAGATTATTTGAGTTGAAAGTTTATAAAGTAGGGGCTACCCTTATGTTTCCATAAAAAAATTTTTATAAATAAGTCAGCGGTTACTTCGACTAGCTCAATGACCGGGTTCCCTGCGTTGAACGAAACACTGGCTCTACAACGACCGAAATGCTTCGCTCGGCGACCGCTCCCGGTGGCTGAGCTTGTCGAAGCCACCACAAAGGAGCCTATGACGGTCACTTCGACAGGCTCAGTGACCGTAAAGGACTTTCAATGGTTGCTGAGTTTATATTTCGACAAGCTCAATAACCACCGAAGCACAGGCTAAATAACCATCAAAACGCTGTTCGCAGCTAGCAATTACATACTGGAAATTGATAATTTGTAACTCGTAATTCGTAATTAATAATTAGTTTTGTTGCACATTTCGACTGAGTTCAGTACAACGCATTACTAATTGATAACTGCTATAAAACTATGCACAACTACGAGTACATAGATGTAATATTACCCATAAAACATGGCGTTTTTACATACTATTATCCTGCTGGTTGTGATAAGTTAGAGATTGGATACACGGTAATTGTTCCGCTTGGTAAAAATTTATATAGCGGCATTGTAGTTGCAATGCACACGAAAAAGCCCAAATTTAAAACCCGTTCAGTAGCATATATTCCAAAAAGAAACCCAATAATATCGCAAGAACAGTTAAAGTTTTGGAACTGGATAGCTGCATACTACTTTTGCTCAATCGGAGAAGTTTCAGATGCAGCGTTACCATCAATCTTAAAACTGAAAAGTGAAGCTCAAATAACCCTTTCAGAAAACTATGAAATACTTGCAACTGATGACTATCACAACATTACAGTCGAGTTTTTAAAAGATAAAAGCACAGCTACCATAAACCAACTACTGCCACTTATAGGAGATAATGCCTTAGACAAAGTTAACCAAATGCTTGACAAGGGTTTTATTGAATTTAAAACCGAAGTGACTAAATATAAACCTTTAATTGAAAAGCGATATTCTATTGATACTAACCTAATTGAGAACGCGCAAAACAGTTTAAAACGTTCGCCTAAACAGAGGCTTATTTTAGATTTTCTAATTTCTCACAGCAATAAAAGTTTTACTTTAAGTGAAATTACTAAAAACATTGGTATATCGCAAACTGTGGTTAGATCATTTATCTCCCAACCTTTTGTTATTGAAACGGTAAAAGAGCTGTCCAGATTTGACGATTTATATGGCTTTACATCTCATAATATTACTCTGTCTGAAAAACAATTAGCCGCATACAGCTCAATTAAAAGTTCATTTAAAGAAAATAAACCTGTTTTATTACACGGAGTTACCGGAAGCGGAAAGACTGAAATATATATTAAGCTAATTGAAGAGACCATTGCACAAAATAAGCAAGTACTATATTTATTGCCAGAGATTGTTATTTCATCGCAAATTATCAAAAGGTTGCAACGCTATTTTGGTAGCAAAGTTTGTATATATCATTCGCGTATTAATCAATCTGTAAGGGCTGAGATATGGTATGATATTTTAAATAACAACAAGTTTAATATTATCGTTGGACCACGCTCGGCTCTCTTTTTACCATTCAGTAATCTTGGACTTGTAATTGTTGACGAAGAACACGATACAGGATACAAACAACAAGATCCCGCCCCTCGTTATAACGCACGCGATGCAGCTATCGCATTGGCTCAGATGTCAAAGTCGGCGCTTCTATTAGGCTCTGCAACACCGTCGTTGGAAAGTATTCATAATGTGAACATTGGCAAGTATATAATTGTCGAATTATTTGAGCGTTACGGTAATTCTCCTCTACCAAAAGTTGAATTAGTCGATTATCGAAAATGGTACAGACGACACGAGGTTAAAGGTCATTTAACCCCCTTGCTGAAAGAGGCTATGGATGAGGCTTTTGAAAAAGACGAACAAGTTATTTTGCTACAAAACAGACGAGGCTTTGCTCCGTTTGTCCAGTGTCCATCGTGCGGACATATACCTCAATGCAAAAACTGCGATATCAGTCTAACGGCTCACAAATTTCAAAACAGATTGGTTTGCCACTACTGCGGATACTCAATCATAACTCCCGACGAGTGTCCAGAATGCAAAAACAGAGAACTAAAATTTCAGGGATTTGGTACCGAAAAAATCGAAATAGAACTAAAAAAACTGTTCCCCGATAAAACCGTAGCCCGTTTAGACTCCGACACATCGAGTTCTAAAAAGAGCTTAGAGGAGATAATGACCAATTTCGCAGAAAGAAAAACCGATATTTTAATTGGTACGCAAATGGTTAGCAAGGGATTAGATTTTGGCAGTGTTAATCTGGTTGGTGTCCTAAATGCTGACAATCTGCTCTCATTTCCAGACTTCCGCTCCCATGAACGTGGATTACAAACACTCTTGCAGTTTGCTGGAAGAGCAGGAAGGCGAGGTGAACAAGGACGTGTAATAATACAATCGTCACAGTTGGAGCATCCTGTAATTGCCGCAATTGCAAAAAGCAACTACTCCGATTTTACACAACTGCTTTTAAAAGAGCGAAAACTATTTAATTACCCGCCTTTTTCACGCATAATAATGTTAACTATCAGACACTCAAACCGCAATAAAACCGACAGGGCTGCAAACATGCTTTTGCAACTACTACAAAAAGCCGGTGTTACAAATGTGCTTGGTCCATACGTCCCACCTATACCCAAAATAAAACGACAGTATTTTTCTAATATAATGATAAAACTCAGCAAAAACGATAAACTGATGAGTCTCAGAAACAAAGTCCTTTCGAGCATCGAGACTGTCACAAACACCGAAGGCTATAAAAATGTAAACATTATTGCCGACGTTGACCCGTGTTGAGTTAAAAGTTAAAAGTTTATAAAGTTGAAAGTAGAGACAGCGCCCCCTTGCTCCTTTTAACTTTTAGATTAACAGTATGTCACTAAAAATAGAAGTTAACTCCACCGCCAATAAGGTGATAAGCCGGGTTGGTAAGCCCCACCTGAGTCTCGAATATAAAGCTCATACCCTTGCGAATACCAACTTCCACACCAATAGGAAACCATAGCAAAAAGTCGGTATCTTCACTAATGTTAACATCCAGATCGAGACCACCAAATACATTCACGACATTTTTAATGGGAAACGTTGCCAAAAATGTACCATCGAGACCAAATCTTCCAAAGTGGTGCGCTCCAAAAGCTAACGACATGTTTTTATGTACCATAAACTCAATATCTGCACCAAAATAGTTTGCAGGACCTAATACCCCAACTGTCAATCCGAAATCGATTCCTTTTGTTAAACCATACCCACCGTGTAGGAATAGTATAAAATCAGCGTCACCATTTATGATAACAGCTGGCTCAACACCCAACGAAAAATCTTTGGGTTTTAAGGTAGTTCCTGTGTTAAAAACCTGTGCATTTGCGGAGCCAAATACGAGCAGAGAGGTGACAATAACAATAATCCTTTTCATATTTCATTTTTTACAAATATACAAATTGTATTTTATAAAACACAAAAACTCACATTTTTTGCATTGTGTAGAATACAATTTAGTGTAACACTTGATACTAAAGAAATAACGAAGCCAACTTGTTTATAATAAACAAGTTGGCTTCGCTGTGTAAGTCCCTTAGTGTTACTATTCCTGAATAGAGCAAAGAGTCTTTTTATTACTAAAACATGTATCCGACAGAAAAAATAAACTGATTTGCTCTTTTGCTGAAATCATATTTTGTGTCACCAATTTTTATTCCGTCCCCTATTTTGCTTAATCCAAACTCATATTTAACGTCTAAAGCTATTTTCCCAAGAATATTAACACCTGCGTCTAACTGTAAACCCCAAACTGCTTTTTTAAAAACAGTTTTAGCTTTTTCGTTCGAACCGACCTCATCATTAATAAACCTGGCAACATCATCTCTATTAAAAAGATTGAATGAGGCAACAGGTCCGAGACCAAGACGGGCAGGACCTAATTTCATGCCAAATACCAAAGGAACATCAATTCTTAGATCGCGTTGTTTGACAGTTTTTACAACTTCTCCCGCTTGTTTAATTTCAACCTCGCCTCCAGTTGTTGCAAATAAAAATTCTGGTTGAATATAAACTCCTAATATTGATATTTGAGAAAAAACACCTCCATGGAATCCCAAAGGAGTTTTCGGGTCAAGATTTATTCGAATAGTATCTTGTCCGGATTTTGGCACTTCCACAAATTTGGACATTTTCACTTGCGATGAACTTACTCCTCCCCTAATGCCAAACTTAAAAAGTTGTGCATTGGCTATAGAGAAAACTCCTGCTAAAACAATTAATAGTGTTAGTTTTTTCATGTCTTTATAATTTTATAGGTTTTTAATCAGTTATCGTATCTGTTTCAAACATACAATTTTAATTATTAACTACAAAGTTCGATAAAATATTTCTACAAATCAATAGATAATTTACACAAATATTTATAGAAATATACAACATGTTAAGTATCAGTAATATATAATTGAAATAAAAATTGTTAATGTTTTGCTAAAAAATTAGAATTATTGATTAAAAGGCGTTTTTACTTTCCAAACATGTTACCTGCGTTCTACAGGTTGTCTTAGCAACCATACCTCCTAAAAACAATTAATTCCCAATTGTTCTATAAAATGCAATTGATAAATCATTGTTAAACTGCCTGTTATGTATAACTGGTTTAGGGGGAATATATTTTTTTGCAGCATCAAAAGCCGAATATGTAAAACGTGCTTTTACACTCCAATATTCATTAAATTTAATTCCAATACCTGCTGCTACTACAAAATCAAAATCATTAAATCCTGTAATATCAGACGATTGCAAAAAACCGTTGATATATCCCTTCTCCCCTTCTTTAGCTAAATATGCAATACCTGCACTAATATCGAACAAATATCTATCGTAATAGTATCGCAAAGTAACTGGAACCTCAATGTAATGAAGTTTTAGTCTATAATAGTCCAACTCTTCATCAGTTGCGTTAAACGAACTTTTACTCCCTTTTGGACGATAAGCAATTTCGAGCATATAGGCAAAGTTATCGGCAAAACGACGACTTACCCATGCTCCGCCCTGTAACCCCGATTTATTGTATCCTCCGTAGCCATCGCCATCAAGCTGAGACGTAATTACACCTAATGAAAACCCAAATCTAAATGGATGTTGAGCTTTCAATTCAACATTAAAACATAAAACTAAAGAAAAAAGTATCGCTATAGTTACTAAACTCCTCATAAATTAAGATGATTTTTCGAGTCACTAAAATAGTTGATTTTTCGTTTATTGGCAAAGAATATCAATGAACAATGTGCAATTATTACGCTTACACTTCGACTTGGCTCAGTGCGCCGTTTCGACAACATTGAGACACCTTACCACTTTTTTGTAAAATGAGACTTTTGAGACAGTCTCACTCAAAAACTCGTAACTCGTAATTGTTCACTTCGACTTCGCTCAGCACATCGCATTGCTAATTGTTCATTGTTTTTAAAATTGCTCTAAAAATCTTAAATCATTCTCAAAATATAAGCGAAGGTCTTTAATTTGATATTTTAGCATTGCTATTCGCTCTATTCCCATACCAAATGCAAAACCACTGTAAACCTCTGGATCGATATTTACACATTCCAATACGTTAGGGTCAACCATTCCACAACCCATAATTTCTAACCATCCTGAGTGTTTACAAACATTACACCCCGTTCCTCCGCAAATTGTGCAACTAACATCCATCTCAGCCGAAGGTTCTGTAAACGGGAAGTATGAAGGTCTAAAACGTATTTGTGTCTTTTCTCCAAACATTTCTCGAGCAAAAAACAGAAGTGTCTGCTTCATATCTGCAAACGAAACATTAGTGTCGATATACAACCCCTCTATTTGATGAAAAATACAGTGTGCACGCGCTGATATTGCTTCATTTCGGAAAACTCGACCCGGACAAACCACTTTTATTGGTGGACGTTGACTCTCCATAGTCCTTACCTGAACTGAGCTTGTATGGGTTCGGAGCAAAATATCGGGACGACGCTGAATAAAAAAAGTATCTTGCATATCGCGAGCCGGGTGCTCTTCGGGAAAATTCAGGGCAGAAAAAACATGCCAATCATCTTCCATTTCCGGACCATCGGCAATTACGTAACCTAATCGGGCAAAGATATCGTTTATCTCTTTTCTAACAATACTAATCGGATGCCGCGAGCCCCAGTGAATAGGTGTAGATGTACGTGTTAAATCGGACTTTGTATCCGTTTCGCTCAACTGCTCTAACGATACTTTTGTATCGTCATATCTTTGTTGCAAAAAATCTTTTAATTGATTGATATTCTGACCTATTGACCTCTTAATTTCAGGCTCCACGTTTTTAAAATCATCAAAAAGCTGATTCAATAAACCCTTTTTGCTCAAAAATTGAAGCCTAAACTGCTCTAAATCTGTAAGATTAGTTATTTTAAACTCCTCAGCTTGACGTCTGATATTTTTAATTTTTTCTAACATAAAAGATAATTTTTCGAGCCACTAAATTAAATGATTTTTCGTTTATTGGCAAAAGAAAATCAATGAACAATTAGCAATGAACAATGAACAATGAACGATTTAAAAGTCATTGCTATTGATAAATAACACCCAATTAATTCGTAACTCGTAACTCGTAACTCGTAATTCTTAATTGTTCATTGCTAATTGCTAATTGTAATGCGTATATTTGTGGAAAGTTTTTCAACATGCAGTTTTTTTATAACATAGGACGATATTTTGTTTTTGTTAAACGCGTGTTTGCCAAGCCTGAAAAATATAAACTCTATTTACTTAATATTATTAAAGAAATTTGGAGTTTAGGCGTTGGCTCTTTAGGCATTGTTGCAATAATTTCGGTCTTTATTGGCGCTGTAATTGCTTTACAATCAGCCTATAATGTGACAAGTCCACTGTTTCCTCTTTATTACATCGGGCTTGGTGTACGAGACAGTATGATGTTAGAATTCAGTTCTACCATTGTTGGATTGATTTTGGCAGGTAAAGTAGGCTCGAGCATTGCAAGCGAGATTGGCACTATGCGGGTTACTGAACAAATTGATGCGTTAGAAATTATGGGAATTAACCCTGCATCGTTCTTAATAATGCCCAAAACTATTGGTATGTTGATTTTCAGCCCTTTACTAACTATTTTAAGTGTTACCATTGGTATTTTGGGCGGATATTTGGCTGTTCTCGTAACATCTGTTATACCATTACAAGATTATCTGTTTGGATTAACATTAGATTTTGTCCCATACTATTTAGGCTATTCAATCATCAAAGGATTGGTATTTGCATTTATAATTACCACTGTTTCTGGCTATCAGGGTTACTATGTTTCTGGCGGTTCTTTAGAAGTTGGTAAAGCAAGTACTCAAGGGGTTGTCTATTCAAGTATCTTAATCTTAATATTTAATCTAATTTTAACTCAACTTTTATTAGCATGATAGAAGTTTGCTCGGTAAGTAAAACATTCAACAATGTAACTGTCTTAGACGGCGTCACCGCCACCTTTGATAAAGGTAAAGTAAACCTTATTATTGGGCAAAGTGGCTCGGGAAAAACTGTACTGTTAAAAACTCTTGTTGGGTTACACGAACCCGATGCGGGCTATGTATTGTACGACAATCGTAATTTTACCGAAATGAATGTCCGACAAAAACGTACTATCCGCAAAGAGATTGGCATGTTATTTCAAGGAAACGCACTATTCGACTGGGCTACAGTAGAACAAAATGTTAGATTTCCGCTCGATTTTTTTACCAATATGCCAATGAAAGAGAAGCAAAAGCGCGTTAGTTTCTGTCTTGAGCGTGTACAATTAAGCCACGCAACAAAACTAATGCCCGGTGAATTAAGTGGCGGAATGAAAAAACGTGTGGCTATTGCGCGTGCTATCGCACTAAATCCAAAATATCTATTCTGTGACGAGCCGAACTCCGGACTCGATCCACAAACCTCAACTGTTATTGACAATCTTATTTTAGAGATAACCAAAGAATTCGGAATGACCACAATTGTTAATACTCACGACTTGAATTCTGTTTTATCAATAGGTGAGACAATTATTTTTATAAAATCTGGAAAAAAGTGGTGGGAAGGCTCACGTGATAATATTTTAGAATCAGATAATCAAGAACTTCGTCAATTTCTGTTTGCTTCAGAAGTGTTGAGGAAGACCTTGGTAAACTAAAAGGTAAAAGTAGAAAGTTTAAACATTAACTCCGCCAAATTTTTCACTACTGGTTATATTTAGCTGACAATGAGTCTGTTATTGAGATGTTACAGCAACATAGTTAAGTGGTTGATTTTTATATATAATCCTTTGAAAAATAATACCGATGTAAAATTTTAAAAAGATTGGACTATTTTAAAATTACAATTGGTATTACATCTCCATATCGTCTGAAAAATCTTCGGTTTTTTCGCCGTTAGTTCTTTGCTTTTTGATACCTTCATTTAGCTTATAGCTAAATCCAATGGTTATCCTCGGCATATTTGGTTGACGATAAGAGTAGTCGTAGAAATTGGGTCCTTCGGAGGTAAATTCCCAACGGAATTTTCCAAAAGGATTACGCATTGATATTGATATAGTTCCTTTTCTGTCCAAAATGTGATGTCTGTAACTTAATCCATTGTTGTAAAAAGCGCCGCGTGTTCCTTGTGGGCTAACCGAAGGAGAAAAATACATTGCATTAGCAGTTAAAGTGCCATTTTTGCTCACTCTGAATGTAAGATTTGCACGGAACGTATGATTCATTGAACTTGTATTTACAGGCATATTGTTTGTGAAACCCTCGATTTTATAATGGAAAAATGAATAATTACCGTCGAATTGAAGCCATTTCGTAAACGAATGCCTTACGTTTGCCTCAACGCCTAATGACGAGTTTTTATTCATATTCTCAAATGTATTAAGCATCACTCCCGGATTATTTTCTGGGTCGTACAAGCGATTTACTCTCGAAATTGCATTATCGGTTTGTCTGTAAAACAGAGTTGCGCTTGCTGTTGATTGTCCAAAATATCTTAAATAGTTGATTTCCAAAGCATGGCTAAACTCAGGGTCAAGATTTGGGTTACCTCGTCTAACACTGTAAGCGTCTGAGAATGACTCATAAGGATTTAGAAAGAAAATAAAAGGACGATTTACCCTGCGGCTATATCCTGCCATAAATTTGTTGTTACCCGTTGAATTGCTTAGGTGTATCGTCGGGAATAGGTTAATATCTTCCTTAATGCTTTTTGAACCATCGGATTCTTGATGTAGGTTAATTCTATAATATTCCGTTCTCAATCCTAATTGGAACTCCCAGTTTTCGATTTTACTGCTACCCATAACATATACAGCATGAATTTGGTCGTCGTACAGCAAGTGGTTAACACTGTTTGACAGCATATAAGGGTTGTTATAGTTAGTGTTTTCGAAATCAATTTGTCTAAATCGTGATTTTGCACCCGTTTCAAACTTAAAAAAACTAAATGGCTTAGCGTAATCTAATTGAATTGTTTGAGCTTTCTCTGCTGTCCATGAGCTATCTTGCCATTCGATAGTTTTAATATTATCAACAAACTCGTCGTTATAATTAAAGTTATTATAGTTGTTCCCCGACAGAGAGCCCATTATTTGTAGCTCATGACCTTCGTTGTCGAACTTGTGTAGAAATGTACTGTTTACGTCGTAATTGTTTCTTTTTCCGTTTGAATTGTTATTTGTTATCAGATTTAGATTTGTTGAGTCTGGGCTTGAGTAAGATATTTTTTGTTCGTTCTCCAATTCAGACTCATCGCCTCCCATACGCATTAAACCGTTTATACTAAACGACGATTTTTGAGTTAAGTCCACTTCATAACCTAATCGGAATGTATTGCCTATGTGATTCGATAATCTTTTACCCTCTTCAATACGTGTAATGGTGTCGGTGTTAATAAATGTTTTTCTTTCTCCTCCCCTCTGCCCAGATCTAGATGACTTATGCAAGTCGTAACCAAATGTCAGCGAGTGTCCTTTGTTTCTGTAATTGAGGTTTGCCGATACATTGTAACGATCTATCATACCTATCCAGCCCGAGTTTCCTGCGCTTACATCTAACAAGCCATTCAATCCGCTTTTTGTATCCTTTTTCAAAGTCACATTAATAATTCCTGTTAATCCGTCTGGTTCGTAGCGAGCAGATGGATTTGTGATAACTTCAATGTTTTCTATACTCGAAGCAGGTATCTGTTTCAAAGCATCGTTACCGGTTAATACTGTGGGTTTTCCGTTAATTAAAACTGTAAAATTATCGCTTCCACGTAAGGTAATATTTCCTTCGTCATCGACTTCAAAACCTGGTGTATTTTCTAATACCTCAACAGCTGTAGTTCCAACAACATTGGCGTTACCTGCAACTTGAACAACCTTACGGTCAATTTTATAAATAATCTCATTGCGCCTATCTGTAACTACTGCTTCCTGCAACGTTATAGCCGAAGGGTTGATAGTAATAGGTTTTAACGTTATAGTTGAGTTTTGTGGGGTAATTGTAATCCCTTGCAAAGTATATCTCTCATATCCAATAAATTGAACAACCATATAGTATTTTCCGGGACGTTTTACATCGATTTCAAAACCGCCATCTTCGCTGGTAATGGCTCCATTGACCATAGAGCTGTCGCGTTGGCTGTATAATACGACATTTGCATACATAACAGGCTCGTCATTTTGGCTATCGAGAACGGTTCCACGCAGATAAAAATTTGTTCCTTGTTGTGGTTGTGCAAAAATTGATGTCTGTGAAATTATTGACAATAGGGAGAAGAAAAAAAATGCTTTATACATAAAAACTATCAATTAAAAATTAAAAACATTTCATAGACAAAATGGGAGCCAAAAGGTTTATTTGTTGGGGTTAAATTTTTATTATTTAATTCTAAACCGAATAATTTGGTAATAGAGGTTGCGTGGGTAGGCGGTGCCTCATAAGTGCCCAACTGCTGCGTTACTTCGATATGGTTGCTGAGCTTGTCGAAGCACGGGCTCAGTCACGTACACTTCGGCTTTGCTCAGCACATCGCTTCATGTACGCTCCTTCGCCCTCAATCTCAGCGCCTTGCATTTGGACACTTCTGAGCCACCTTGCCACTTTTTTGTTAAATGATACTTTTGAGACAGCCTCTACAATCGTCACAATTTTACCATATTAAAAATAAGCAATAGCAAGATGAAATGTTTATTTTTGTGCTTAAAATAAAACAACAGTAATATGCAGAAAAAACTTACCGAAATAAGTAAAATAGGCGAGTTTGGTTTGATAAGTAAGATATCAGATACCGTAAAACTTTATCACCCCGAGTCAGAGAAAGGTATTGGAGACGATGCCGCAATATTAAATTTCAATGGTAGCAAAATTTTAGTAACTACCGATATGTTAACAGAAGGTGTGCACTTCGATTTAACCTATATGCCGCTGCAACATTTAGGATATAAGGCAGTTGCAATAAATCTTTCAGATATCTATGCAATGAATGGCGAGCCTAAACATATAACTGTTTCAATTGGTTTATCATCAAAGTTTTCGGTCGAGCATGTCGAAGAGATTTACAAAGGAATAAATAAAGCATGCGAGTTTTATAAAGTAGATATCGTAGGTGGCGATACTGTTGCTTCGCTTAGCGGACTCGTAATTTCCATTACAGTCATTGGAGTAGCCAACGAAAAAGAGATAACCATGCGTAGCGGCGCTCAAGAGAACGATTTGATATGTGTTTCAGGTGATTTAGGCGCCGCCTACTTAGGACTAAAACTTTTGGCCCGCGAAAAGGCTGCATTTGAGGTTGCACCACATCAACAGCCACAATTTGCTGGATATGAGTATTTGATAGAGAGACAGTTAAAACCCGAACCACGTCGCGATATTTGCAATAAACTTAGAGAAGCGGGAGTAGTACCAACCTCAATGATTGATATAAGTGACGGTTTATCAAGCGAATTGATGCATTTAGCCCAAAACTCGGAAGTAGGTTGCCGTATATACGACGAAAAAATCCCTATTCATGAGCAATCAATAAGACTTTGCGATGAGTTTAATATTGACCCATCAATACCTGCCCTTAATGGAGGGGAGGACTACGAACTTCTTTTTACTGTCAAACAGTCTGATTACGAACGTATAGCGAAAATCGAAAACGTGTCAATCATAGGGCATATTACATCGTACAAAGGCTTGTGCGAGATTGTATTTAGAGATGGGACGGCTGTACCCTTAACAGCGCATGGGTGGAATGCCTTTGAAAGCTAAAAGTTAAAAGTTAAAAGTTTGTAAAGTAGAGGCGGTGTCTAAGAAGCGCCCAAGCGCTGTACTTCGATGGTTATTGAGCTTGCCGAGATGCAGGCTCAGTGACCGCTCTTAGGCAATTTTTTAAATATTTCATTATCGAACGAATCTTGGCATAAAAAGAGTAGATTTGTCCATAAATTGTGTCAAGAAACTATATTTATAGTTTGTAAATCATAATATATTGGAAAGTCTAAAAGAAATAGCCTCTATTTTACCCGAAAAACCAGGTGTTTACCAGTTTTTTGATGATAAAGGAGCAATTATTTATATCGGGAAAGCAAAAAGTCTTCGACGAAGGGTATTGTCATATTTTACTAAAAATCATGATAATGCTAAAGTTCGAGTTATGGTTAGGCGAATTAAAAGAATTGAGCATATTATTGTTGATACCGAAATGGATGCTCTGCTTCTTGAAAACAGCCTGATAAAGAAATATCAACCTCGTTATAATATCCTACTTAAAGACGACAAAACTTTTCCTTGGATTTGCATAAAAAACGAATCTTTCCCACGTCTATTTTATACACGCGAAATTGTTAACGATGGTAGTGAATATTATGGTCCGTTTACATCGGTTTATATGGTTAGAACATTGATAGATTTCCTTAGAAAAACGTATTCTATCCGTACTTGCTCTCTAAATCTAACGCAAAAGAACATCGAAAGTAAAAAATTTAGTAGCTGTTTAGAGTTTCAGATTGACAATTGTAAAGCGCCGTGTATCGGTTTGCAAAGCGAAGAGGATTACTTAGCAGCCATTCCACAAATCAGAAATATTTTAAAAGGCAATATCAACGAAGCTATCCTGCACTTTAAAAACAATATGATTTCAGCTGCACAAAGTTTAAATTTTGAGGAAGCCGAATATGCGAAACAGAAAATGCAACTGTTGGAAAATTATCAAAGCAAATCTACAGTAGTAAATGCAACAATAAGTAACGTCGATGTTTTTTCGCTTGTTAAAGATGAGAAGAGTTGTTTTATTAATTATTTGAAAGTAGTTCAAGGCTCAATAATACAATCATATACTACTGAATTGCAAATACATCTCGATGAGGACAAAGTTGATATATTGCAAATGGCAATTATCGAGATTCGCAATAAGCTAAAAAGCGTATCTAATGAGATTATAGTTCCGTTTAACCCTGAGTTAGATATGGAGGGGATAAAGTTTGTTATTCCCAAAAGGGGCGATAAACGTAAACTTCTTGAGTTATCGGAAAAGAATGCAAAATATTACAGGTTAGAGAGACTTAAAATGTCTGAAAAAGCGAATCCTGCTTTGAAAACCGAGCGATTACTTGCTCAAATGCAAAAAGATTTAGGACTTCCTAAGCCTCCCATGCACATAGAGTGTTTCGATAACTCTAACTTGCAGGGAACGAATGCAGTATCAGCGTGTGTTGTATTTAAAAACGCAAAACCGTATAAGAGTGAGTATAGGAAATTTCACGTAAAAACAGTTGAGGGTATTGACGACTACACCACAATGCAGGAAGTAATCACACGCCGCTACCAGAGACTCTTAAGCGAGAGCAAACCCTTACCCGATTTGATCGTAATTGATGGAGGCAAAGGTCAATTGAGTGTCGCTTATGAAGCATTGAAAAAACTTGGCATTGAAGAAAAAGTATCGTTGATATCTATTGCTGAGAGACTTGAGGAGATTTTTATACCGCACGACTCTATTCCTCTGTATATAGAAAAAAATAGCTCAACGTTGAAGGTTATACAAAACATTAGAAACGAAGCCCACCGTTTTGGAATTACATTTCACAGAGATGTTAGAAGTAAAAATTTTGTACAATCCGAACTCGACAATATAAAAGGTATTGGTCCTGCGACTATTAGAACTCTTTTGTCGGAATATAAGTCGATTGATGAAATAAAAAAAGCCACCCACGAGCAACTTGCCCAAAAAATAGGTAAAAGCCGCGCTGATATTATTTTCACGCACCTTCATAAAAAGGGTTGAAATTTGCACTCCAACCCCACAAATCATGAACTTTCACCAATTATGGGGTGCCTCAAAAATTGCAACCTGATAGGTAATAACCTACTATCTAATTTATATTTATTTTATAACGTTATACCAATTGTAATTTAAAAATTGTCCAATATTTTTTAAATTATACAATTGTAAATATCAATGTTACAAACACATAGCCCAAACAAACGATAGTAAAGTTTGGACTATAGCAGATGTCCAATCGGTATTAATCATCATCTTCTTCTTCGTCAAACTCTATAGGCTCATCGTATCCCGATTCATCTGAATCCTCTTCGTCATCGAAGTCGCTATATTTTTCTTCGTATGTTTCTTTAACATCATCTTTCAAAATGCCGTCATCATCAAAGTCGTCATCGTCTTCGACAATACGTGTGGCTTCGGTTTTTGTCATTTTAACCAAATAGTAATACTCTTCAGTTTCAAATGGCAAAGCGCTGATTAATTTACCTTCACGATCGGTGTATGTGATTAAGTTTTGTGTATAGCCTGCAGGATACGCAAGTTTAATTTGCTCTTTTATATCCTCAGAAAGCTTTTCATAATCTTTTAAAATGCGTGGTTTTTTTTCACTCATAGCTTTTAAAATCAATAAATAGTGTTTGTGTTAATAGATTAAAATATTTAATAGCTATATTGTCGCCAAATATCAATATTTTTTTTTTAATAAAACAAATCTATAATTAAAGAAAATACATTTGTTCGTATTTTTATCACTTTAGTTTAAAAATAGCTTTATTTGCAAGTGTTTTTGAACAATTATTTCAATCACACTATATACCAATTGTAATTTTATAAAAGTACATGGTGACTGGTGGTTGGTGAAAGTCTGAAAACGCTATAAACTTTTAACTCATTCGCCAACAGCTTAATACTTTAAAACTTTCTACTTGTAACTAACGTATGAAAGCCTTAATTGCGGTATTCAAAGAGATATTAAAGAAAGGACCTATCGGTATTTATCTGATGACCCTTATTATTCCTATTAGTTCCAAACCTTTAGGAATAGTTGCTGCAATTATTTTCTTTGAGGCGGTAGTACGCAAACAGCTTGCTGAAAAAGAAAATATCCAAAAACAACTCAATTGGAGAAATCCCGGAGTTTGGATTTTTGCCTTTTATTTTATGCATATATTTGGGCTCTTTTGCACCGAAAACACAGAGTTTGCATTTATGGATTTGGGCATGAAAGCAGCATTTGCAATTTTTCCCTTGATATTTCTTTTTTATCAACCGGTTATCAAATGGCAATGGTTTGTTAATGCTTTTATTGCCGGAGCTCTTATTTCAATTATTATCAATATTATTATTTCTGTTATTATTTACTCTCAAGTATCTAGTTCTTTGGTGTTTACGTCTCGCCTAATGCATCGTGGCTATTGGACTATTTATCTTATAATAGCTATATTTTTTCTTCTCAATAAAGCGTTCGATACTCAAATTAAAAAAAGAAGAGATGATTATTTATTACTAACTATATTCATATCTGTTTTTTTAGTTTTGACGCTCTGTAGGACGGGGTTAGCTATTTTTTCCATTTTGCTTTTATGGTTTATTGTTAATCTGTGCAAACGAGTTAATAAGTGGATATCTGTAGTTATAGTTACTTCTATTGTACTTGGAACGATTTCTGTTTATTTATTCTTTTCCCCATTAAGAGCGAGAGTTGACTCGATTTTTTTTGAAATCCAAAAGAAAAAAGAGGAGTACAATATGTATAGATTAGGAAACGTCGAGGCAAGAATTTTAACATGGGAGAGTTCTATTCAAGTTATAAAAGATAACTTTTGGTTTGGAGTTGGAACAGGCGATGTGAAGGATAAGCTCGATCGACAATATTTAATCAACGGTTATTTTGCTCTTGAGAAATACAATTTAAATAGTCACAATCAATTTTTGAACTCTCATGTTGCACTGGGAGTTTTTGCTCCACTGTTTTTACTTATGGCTTTTTTTTGTAAGCTTGCTGAAAAAAAGTCCTACAGATAAGTACCATACTTGGCGTTTTGGAGTAACTATAATTCTTTTTTTAGCCTTGTTAACTGAATCTATGCTTGAAGTGCAATCGGGCATTATACCTTATGCTTTTTTACTCTGTTTTTTATATAGCTCAAGAGTTGAGGAGGAGATGACAGAACTTTCTTAACTTAAGTAATTATTGATTAATAATCAGTTGTTTAGTTATGCATTGATAATTGCTAATTGCCTAAGAACACATCAAGCAATTTGTTTGCTGCTGATACCGACTTTACGTTTTCAATAACAAGTCTGAGTCTCTTGGCGTGTTCCTGCATATGAGCTAAATTTGGCTCTCTTTGTAGAACCAAAAGCATATTTTGGAACATTTGACTGTCAAAAAAGTCCGATTTTTGGTCGCTAATAAAATAACAGATCATTTTTTGCTGTTTAATTACAATTTTTTCAAATCCAAGAGTAACAGCTTTGCGACGAAGCTTTACAACATTTATTAACTCTTCTGTCTCTTTTGGAATTTTACCAAATCGGTCGATAAGCATTGTTGAAAATTGTTGCAACTCATCTTTCGTTGTTATATTATCTAACTGTTTGTAAAGTTTTATTCGCTCAGCGATGTTACTTATATAACTATCTGGAAATAAAACCTCTAAGTCCGTGTCAATTTGACAATCTCTTGTTGTATCAATATTTTTAACTTGTCTGTTGTTTGCATTATTTCCAAGTAGGTTTTTAAACTCCTGCTCTTTAAGTTCCAAAACAGCTTCCTGCAAAACTGTTTGATATGCTTCGTAGCCAAGTTGTGATATAAAACCGCTCTGTTCTCCTCCCAAAAGATTTCCTGCACCACGTATATCTAAATCTTGCAAAGCGATATTTAAACCACTTCCCAGCTCTGAAAATGATTCAATTGCCTGTAAACGTCTTCTCGACTCGGCTGGCAAAAGCTGTAGCGGTGGAGTTAAAAGATAACAAAATGCTTTTCTGTTCGATCGACCGACCCTTCCCCTGAGTTGATGCAAGTCCGATAGTCCAAAATTGTGTGCGTCGTTAATAATTATTGTGTTAGCGTTCGGAATATCTAAGCCCGACTCAATTATGGTAGTTGCAACCAAAACATCATACTTTTCGTCAATAAATTCGAGCATGATTTTTTCTAACTGGCGACCCTCCATTTGTCCGTGAGCGTGGACAACTCTTGCTTTTGGACAGATATTTTTTATAATTTTCTCAACTTCAACGATATTTTGAATTCTGTTGTGTACAAAAAAGACTTGTCCGCCTCTATTAGTTTCATAATCAATAGCTTCCATAATAATATTGGTGTCAAACGTGTGTATCTCTGTTGTAATGGGAAGTCGGTTAGGGGGCGGAGTTTTTATAATAGACAAGTCGCGAGCGCCCATAAGTGAAAACTGTAGCGTGCGTGGAATAGGTGTAGCTGTTAAAGTAAGAGTATCGACATTAACTTTCATGGCGCGGAGTTTCTCTTTTGTTTTTACACCAAATTTCTGCTCCTCGTCAATTATTAATAATCCTAAATCTTTGAATTGCACGTCATTGGAAACCAATCTATGTGTACCTATAATTATATCGACTAAACCACTTTTTAAATCATGCAGAACAGAGTTTACCTCTTTTGAGCTTCTCATTCTTGAAACATATTCAATTCGTACAGGAAAATCTTTTAACCTTTCGGTAAAGGTTTTCATGTGCTGAAAAGCCAAAATAGTTGTTGGCACAAGTACAGCAGTCTGTTTGTTGTCACAAGCTGCCTTGAAAGCGGCTCTTATCGCCACTTCGGTTTTACCAAATCCGACATCTCCACAAACTAATCTGTCCATTGGTGACGAATTTTCCATGTCAGATTTAACGGCTTTAGTTGCCTGTTCTTGGTCGGGGGTATCTTCGTAAATAAAACTCGCTTCAAGTTGTTGGTTTAGGTAAGAATCTGCCGAAAATGAATATCCCGGTTGTTGCAGACGTTCGGCATAAAGGCTAATAAGCTCGCGCGCAATGTCTTTTATCTTGCTTTTGGCTTTGTTTTTTGTGTTTTGCCACAACGCCGAGCCTAATTTGTGAATTTTTGGAGGCACGGCATCTTTGCCTTTATATTTGCTAATTTTATGAAGCGCATGTATATTGACAAACAGCGTATCGTTGTCGCGGTAAACCAATTTTATAACTTCTTGAATTTTCCCGTTAACCTCAATTTTTTCGAGCCCTCCGAAATATCCTACACCATGGTCAATATGCACAACATAATCACCTGGATGTAATGAGGTGATGTCGTTTAAAGTAAGCGCTTCCTTACGGGTAAATCCAAGCTTTACCCTATATTTATGATATCTGTCGAAAATTTGATGATCGGTAAAGAGACAAATTTTTAAATCGTGATCGATAAAGCCCTTGTGTACAGTGCCTAACGTTGTATGAAAACTTATTGTACTATCAATTTGATTTAAAATAGTATCAATCCTATCAATCTGTTTTTGTTGTTCAGATACGATTAATACTTCGTAATTCAGCTTGTTGTATTCAACAATGGTTTGCTGTAGAAGCTCAAAATTTTTTGAAAAACTTGGTTGTGCTTCGGTTTGAAATGTAAAAGGAGTATCAGAACCTATATTCCTGATATTGTGGATTGTCGGGAAACGATCTAAGTTTTTTAGCAACTCGTCGGCATTTGTAACAATGTTTTTTATATCAATTTCAAGCTCATTTTCTTTTTCTATCGAGGTTTCCCATAAAAATTTAAGTTTACTTTCCGTAAACCTGTAGTCATCATAAACAATAATTGTATTTTCGTGCAATATGTGTGATATTGGAACCCTATTGCCCTCGTTTTTGTTTATGCCCAAGTTGGGTATTATGCTCATGCTATCAACTTGATATTCAGATATCTGGGTTTCAATATCGAAAACACGAATAGTATCAACCGTATCGCCCATAAAATCAATACGATAGGGGGAAATGTTTGAAAATGAAAAGACATCGACAATACCACCTCTGACTGCAAATTGACCCGGTTCATATACAAAATCGACGTACGTAAAATTGTATGTTAGAAGCAAATCGGTTAAAAAATCGGGTGAAATATTTTCATTTTTATGCAGTGATATTGTGTTAGAAACAATGTCTCCTTTCGAAACAGTTGTCTCAATAAGTGATTCGGGATATGTTACTATAAAAAGAGGTTCTCTTTTTGTGTCAACAATTTTTCTAATACTTTCGCCGCGTAAAAGCGCCGACTCAGGGTCGTGCTGACCATAAATGGCGGCACGTTTAAAATCAGAGACAAGTAAACAACAATTTTCATCGCCAAGTACCGATTGAGCCTCGTTGTGTAAATATGCAGCTTCTTCGCGATCGTTGGCAATTACAAAAACATCGGATTTTGATTTTTTGAAAACAGCAAAAAGAAAAAAACTGAAAGCCGACTCGTTTAATCCCGATAATGAGACACTATCTGTCTCGGAAAATTTTTCTAATAAGAGACTTATGTTTTTGTGTTTTTGGTACTTTTCAAATAGTATGGAGAGATTGAAATTTGCTGTCATCAAATGGTTATAATTGTTGCTGAATTTGTTAAAAAAGCCCTATGATGTTTAATCACAGGGCTATGATAAGTTTTTATTAAAGACTTTTAGTTAAAAAGTACTCGCCACTTCGATAAGTTTTATTGGCACTTTTTTAAGCATTGAGTAAATCTCGCCTTCTGAACGGATATCATCGTCATCTGTTTTATAATACCACTCAATTTCAACGTGTACACCAGATTTATAATACTCCTCAAGCTTTGTAAGAATTATCGATATCATTTTTGCTGATGCTGAATTTAGATAATCTAACTTAAATTTAAAAACGATCGATTCATTTTTGTCCTTACCCATGTTTTCTTCAACCCATTTAATAACAGGATCATATGTTTTGACAACATTTTCTGGCAGAGACAGACCGGAAATTTCATAATGTTTTTCGACAGGGTCAAGTATTACCCTTGGAGTTTTCTGGGTGGCTTCAATTATTAATGCTTCCATAATTTAAAAGAGTATTTGGGTTCAAAGATAATATTTTTATAACAAAAACGACCCTTTTTTTAAAACTATTATACAATTTTGTCAAATATTTCCGTTTTTACATTTAATAGATTACTTGTTTGAATATTGAAATATCATATTTTTTTGTTTATCGAAAAAAGATAAAAATAGAGCTAAAACTGTAACCAAATTATAAATGTGATTGTTAATGTACGTAGTAATTGATATAGGAAACACAACAACTAAAGTTGGATATTTTAAAAATAACGAGCTGATTGAAAAAAAAATAGTTGAAACTAACAAAATTCGCTACGATGATTTATTCAACACACATATCAAAGCTGTTATTATAGCCGCCTCTGGCAGGCATTTAACTGGAATAGAGAATTATCTAACAGATAAAAATATATTGTTTTATGTTTTGTCATATAAAACAAAATTGCCTATAAAAATTGATTATAAAACACCTGAGACTCTGGGATTAGACAGAATAGCAGGTTCAGTTGGTGCAACAGTTCTTTTCCCCAATCGACCGAGTTTAATTATCGATATTGGAACGGCTGTTACCTACGATTTAGTTGTAAACAACTGTTTCATGGGTGGGAATATATCACCAGGACTTAAACTGAGATCTCTCTCTCTAAATGAACATACAGAGAAACTTCCTTTAGTTGATGCTACTGACAATCAACAATTATACGGAAAATCAACTATCGAGGCAATAGAAAATGGCGTTTTTAATGGGCTAAAATATGAAATAGAAGCTACAATAAAGTATTTTAGTGAAATTTATAGCGATATTAGCGTAATCATAACAGGGGGAGATGCGCATTTTTTTGTCAATATAATAAAAACTGCGATATTTGTAGAACCAAATTTAGTACTCATAGGATTAAACCGCATACTTTTACACAATGTATAGATATTTGATATTGCTTGTTGTAACTACAATGGTCTCTCAATCTGTATTGTCTCAAATACAAACAGAGAGCCCATATTCAAAACTTGGTTTTGGTCTTATGGAAAATGAAGGGAATATTGTAAATAGCGGTATGGGTGGCTCTTCGGTTACTTTTTATAAAAAAAATGCACTAAATATTTCTAATCCCGCTGCAATTAGTTCAATTGACACGTTGTCTTTCGTGATGGAATTTGGTTTAAAGACAAATTATTCTCATCTATCCGCAACAGGATTGTCAAAACAATCATTTTCTAGCAACTTAAATTATTTTGCTTTTGGTTTTAGAGGATCAAAACGTTGGTCTTCAAGCCTTGGCTTGATGCCTATCTCTTCACGAGGCTACGAGATTGTTGATCGTAAAACAGTTGCAAATGTTGTAGATGAAGAAAAATATTATATTGGTTCGGGCGGTATTAACAAATTGTATTTAATTAACAGTTTTGATATTTTTGAAGATTTCTCTGCTGGTGTATCATTAGAATATCTATTTGGAAAACTTGAAGAGACAAACACATTAATATTTCCAAATTTAACATCTGCTAATTATACGCAGGAAGGGTTAAAACAGCAGATAAGTGATTTTAATGTTTCGTTCGGACTACACTACAGATTGAATAAAGCAGAGCAAGAACGATACGATTTTGGTCTGTCGTTTACACCTAAATCCAAAATTAATGGGAAAGAGATGTACTTGAAAGGAATTACACGTCATAATAATATTTGGTCAATAGACGACAATATTTTTTCAGACACAATTGTATTTTACAACGACAAATCTGTACGGATTGAAAAGCCGATGTCATTTTCAGTTGGGTTTGGCAAAACGTCTCTTAATGAGTATTCGGCGTCAATTGACTATACTTTTGCAAACTGGAAATCAACAAATTATGCAAACACCAAAAACTCGCACCGTTTGGCATTAGGCTACTCGGTTATACCACAATGGAATTCTGCGGTTAGCTATGCGAAACGCTCAACCTATCGCTTTGGTGCATTTTTTGAAAGTACAAATATCTCGATATTTGATACCAACATTTTAAACTTTGGAGTAGCTACTGGTATTGGACTGCCTATAAGGCGAGGTATCTATAGCGTTGATATCGATTTACAGTTTGGACAAATGGGAACAAACAAAAACGGTCAAATCAAGGACCATTACATAAGGCTTGGTTTAAAACTAAGATTTAGTGAAATGTGGTTCTATAAACCAAAATATGATTAATAATTAAACAGAGTGTTAAACTAAATAAAGTAAAAATCATGATTTATAAAAGAATTTTAGCTGTATTAGCCATCTCTTCGATGTTCTTTAATGTTGCTGTATTCGCACAAAAAGGAGTCGAAGACGGTTCTAAGTACGGCAAAGGAGAAGACAGTATTCGAGCATTGCAAAATTTATCAATGTTTCAACAGTACATTAAACAACGAGCGTACAAAGAAGCCAGTACTCCTTGGCGGGTAATTTTTAATGAAGCGCCTCGATGTAGTTTCAATATGTATCTACATGGTGTCACAATATTTAAGACACTATATAACGAAACCAATGACCCTGTGCTAAGAAGAGCTTATGTTGATACAATTATGATGATTTATGATCAACGAAGTGAGTACTTTGGAAAACGAGGAGAGGTGCTTGCAAGAAAAGCGTTGGATATGCGAGAACTTGACGAAACCAGATTAGCAGAAGCTTACGATTTTATTGTCGAGGGCATAAAGCTCGATGGCAACGACATTCCTGAATTTGCTATAAACACCTTTATGCAGATTTCATTATCAAGATACCTGAAAAATGAAATAGACAGAGATCAAATGATCAATAACTTTGCTACCTCTGTCGATATAATGGAATATAAGATTAAACACGCAAAAGACGATAATGAACGGGAAACTCACCAGCAAATTTTAAATAACGCTCAATTAATTTTTTCCAATAGTGGCGCCGCTGACTGTGAAACGCTGACTCCCGTTTTAGAAAGAAAATATACACAAAATCCCAACGATGTTGAAAATCTTCGCAGCATTGTAGATCTTCTTGGAATAGTAGGATGTGAAGACACTGAATTGTACGTAAAAGCAGCCGAAGGGTTATACAAACTTGAGCCAACAGCCTCCTCTGCATATAATTTAGGAAAATACTTTTTGGCAAGAAAAGAGTTTAATAAAACCATATCGTATTACGATCAGGCAATAAATTTGGAGGAAAACGAAGCTACAAAAGCTCAGTATTATGCTGAATTAGCCTTAATATATTTTGTAGCTGAAAAAAGTCCGTCAGAGACTCGAAATATCGCCAACAAAGCGCTTCAGTTGAACCCCAACGATGGTAAAACTATTATGCTAATTGGCAGACTATATGCTCAGTACAACAGAAGCATTAGCGAGGTAGAATTTGAACAAAATACTGCTTATTGGGCTGCTGTTGATAAATTTCTGCAAGCAAAAAGGGTGGACCCAAGTGTTGAAGAAGAAGCCGATAAACTAATAGGCATATATTCAGCATATTTTCCAACTCAAGAAAACGCATTTTTTCATGAACTCTCCGAAGGTCAAGAATATGTAATTCCCGGCTGGATAAATGAAAGAACACGCGTGCGTCTTAAAAAGTGATAAATAAAATATCATATAGTAAAAAACCAAGTAGGATAGCTACTATTTTAGTGGCTGTCCTATTTCTGTTTAATGCCTGTGCCGAAGGAATACACAATAATAGAAACATTCCCGATATTGTGAATTATCCCGGATTGTCAGCAAATAAAGTAGAATTGTTGCATAGTCAATACGGTACAGTTAAACTAAAAGTTAAAGCTCAAACGGTTAATGTGTTCAGTTATCAAGAAGAACCCAAAACCGAATTCCCTGATGGTATAGTTGTTGAATTTTTTGATGATAGTATGAATGTAACATCATACTTATCTGCAAACAAAGCAGTATATTATGAGAAGGATAACAGATGGGAAGCAATAGGCAACGTGGAAGCAAAAAATATCGAAGGAACACTGTTTAACACCGAATATATTGAGTGGGACGAAAAAACCGAACTGATAAAGAGTGATAGATTTATTAAAGTTACCGAAAAGGATGCTATAATTTTAGGACGAGGTTTTAGAGCTAAGCAAGATTTTACAGACTGGAAAATATTTGATATTTCGGGTGATTTTAGTATCAATAAAAGCGAGTTCTATTCAGATGATGATGTTGAAACAGACACATTAATGGATATTTATCCAGATATAAAGTAAGCAATGAACAATTAAGAATTAGGAATGCGACGCACTGGGCGAAGTATTTCGATGGTTGTTGAGTTTATATTTCTACAAGTTCAACAACAATCAAAGCGAACAGCTAATCAGCTGAATATCAGGGCGTTGTAAAGACAGGGCGTGTTTCGTCTTCTCTTAATATCCCTTAATTTCTTAATGGTTGGCAATTAAGTTAAAAGTTATACCGATTGGACAGCTACTATAGTACAAACTTCGCTATCGTTTGTTTCGACTATGTATCTGTTACATCAATATTTAAAATTGTAAAATTTCACTAAATTGCACAATCACAGAAAGACTTGAACTTGAACTTTCTGTTTTGATTTAATCAAAAACAATTAATTGGCGCTTTACACGTTTTTTTGACACTATATATTGTAACTTTTTGGAATTAAAACTGTCTCTATAGTGATAAAAAATATCAGTAAACACTTTAAATTTAACATAACTAATTAGATTATTATGAGATTACAAAAACAATTACGTATTTTATTACTCTTGTTGCCGCTTTTTGCAATTAACATTGCTAATGCGCAAACAGACAATAATGTCCGTGAATATACACTTGAAAACGGACTTACGGTAATTTTAGATGAAAACCACGACAAGCCCGAAGTTTTTGGGTTGATTTCAGTAAAAGCAGGCGGAAAAAACGACCCCGCAGATGCAACTGGAATGGCGCACTACCAAGAGCATATGCTTTTTAAAGGTACAGAAATCTTGGGAACTACTGATTGGGAAAAAGAAAAACCACACATAGACCGTATTTTCAAACTATACGACCAATTAGGAAAAACCACCGATGAAAACGAACGCAAAGAGATTCAAGCAAAAATTAACGAAGAGTCTTTAAAAGCGAACGAATACGCCATACCCAACGAATTTAGTAACTTAATTAACGAAATGGGTGGCACTAATCTTAACGCCGGAACTGGACCAGACTACACTGTTTACTACAACACTTTTCCATCAAACCAGATATTAAAGTGGTTAGATTTATATGCACATCGCTTTATAGACCCTGTTTTCCGTGGTTTTCAGGCTGAATTAGAGGTTGTTTACGAGGAGAAAAACCTCTATAACGACCAGTTCCAAACCAAACTGTTAGAAGAGTTTCAAAAATATTTTTTCAAAAATCATCCTTATGGTCAACAGACACTAATAGGCACTATCGAAGATCTGAAAAACCCATCTCTAACAAAGATGTATGATTTCTTCAAAACCTATTATGTCCCAAACAATATGGCGTTGATTCTCGTTGGCGATTTTAATTCAAGTGAGATAATGCCCATAATTGAAGAGAAATTCGGAAAATGGGAACGTGGCAAAGTTCCAGAATCAAAAGCTTGGGAAGAAGCCCCATTTGCCGGTCGTGAATTTCATGAAGCCAAATTAACACCAATCAAGATGGGAATACTTGGTTTTAGAGCACCATCGGGGAAAGATGATAATTATGTCAAAGCAGATATAATGGCAAGTCTGTTAAACAATAGCTACTCTACAGGTCTATTAGACAAACTTTCAGACGAAGGTAAATTGTTAGGAGCATATGCATTTAGTTTACCTTTACAGGATCATGGGGCTGTATTAGTCCTTTATATACCCAAATTAGTGGGTCAAAAGTTAGATGAAGCTGAAAAAATCATTCTCGAAGAGATTGAAAAAGTTAAGAAAGGAGAATTTGAAGATGAAACGCTTGAAAGTATCAAAAAAAGCGAATATATCTCTTTTGTTAGCAACATGGAAAATAATCTCAACAGAGCTTTAGAGTACAACAACTATTTTACATCAGGAAAACCAATTAGCGATTTTTATAAATATCCTGATATCGTAAAAAACTTGACCAAAGAGGATATTACCAGTATGGCTACCGAAATTTTTGGTGAAAACTATCTTTCATTCAACTCAAAAATGGGTTTCCCTAAAAAAGAAAAAATCGAAAAACCCGGATTTAAGCCACTGTCAACCAATACAAATGAGCGTAGCGTGTACGCGCAATATTTAGATGAAATAGAATCTTTAGAACCCACATTTAATATAATCGATTTCGATAAAGATATTGAGCGCATATCTGTTTCCAATGGTGTAGAATTGTTAAAAGTAGAAAATAAAATTAACAATATATTCTCATTAACAATTGAATATAAAGTTGGAGAAGCTGAAATTCCTCTTTTATCATACGCAAGTCAGGCTGTTAAACTGTGCGGAGCAGGAGATTTATCGCTTAGCGATTTAAAAACCGAGTTTGCAAAAATAGGTACCACATTTAGCTCATGGTCAACAAGAACATCAACCTACATCGATATAAAAGGTGACGAAGAAAACCTTGATAAAACACTTGAACTAATCGGGATGCTAATTGACAAACCGACATTAGAGCAATCTAAACTTAAAACTATAATTGAGGGTGAATTAGCTAACCGCAAAGTGGAGCGTTCCGAACCCGATGCTGTTGCAAATGCGTTGTTGAATTACTCATTATATGAAGAAAAATCAAAATACCTCGATAGATTGTCAAGCAAGGAGCTAAAAAAACTACAAGCAACTGAAGTAATTGATGCTTTTAAAAAGGCGACAACCTACAATGTTCAAATTCGTTTCACTGGTAAAACTTCTGCAAAAGATATTTCCGACATGATTAAACAACATATCCCTATGCAAGAAGCTCCACTAGTCGATAAGAATGAATTGGATATGCCAAGAAAAACATATTCTGAAAACACAGTATTATTAGTCAATAAGCCGAAATCGCGTCAAAGCAAAATGTTCTTCTATTTTGCTGGCAATACATTCTCTCCTGAAAAGGCAGTTGAAATTGAAGCATACAACGAATACATTGGCGGTGGATTCAATGGGCTAATCCTCCAAGAGATCAGAGAATATCGTTCATTGGCTTATGCTGCTGGCGGAAGTTTTAACCTACCAAAGGAATTAGGGAAACCATACGATTTTTATGGATATGTTGGTACACAGTCTGACAAAACGTTAACCGCAATGGAGGTATTTACTTCATTAATCAGGGATATGCCCCAAAAATCAGAACGCATTAGCATGATTCGTAACTATCTTGATCTCTCCTCACAAACCAAAAGACCCGGTTTCAGAGGTCTTGCTAACTCTGTAGAAAGCTGGAAACTTTTAGGATACAAAAAAGACCCTATGATCACAAAATTAGAGGGATATAAAAATTTAACTTGGGAAACTATAAACAACTTCTATATCAACGAAGTAAAAGACAAGCCAATGGTTTATATGATTGTTGGAGACAAAAAACAGATTGATATGAAGGAGTTGGCTAAGTATGGAAAAGTTATTGAGATAAAAGAGAAGAAACTATACAATAAATAATAATTTCATTTTAGGGCTGTTTAAAATATAACAGCCCTGTTTTTTATCATCTATAATCGCTAATAATACCGATAGGACAGCTACTATAGTCCAAACTTCACTATCGTTCGTTTGAACTATGTATCTGTTACATCGGTATTTACCATTGTAAAATTTTAAAAAGATTGGACTATTTTAAAATTACAATTGGTATAAATGGCTGATTTGTAGAGATAATTGAAGCATTTTGTTCAATATCTTTTAACCCACATTATTATGATTTGCAAAAGTTTAACTATAAAAATTCTTTTATCCCACCAATAAATTTTATTTTCGTAAAGATTTTTACAAACGAATCTCAGAAAAAAATATATCGTGAAACAATATTTAGACTTATTGCAACACACCCTTGACAATGGAACAGTAAAAAGAGACAGAACAGGCACGGGTACAATATCAATATTCGGATATCAATATCGTTGTTCACTTGAAAAGGGTTTCCCGCTGCTTACCACAAAAAAATTACACTTAAAAAGCATTATTTACGAGCTTTTATGGTTTCTGCAAGGCTCAACCAACGCTAAATATCTCCAAAATAACGGTGTGAGAATTTGGAATGAATGGGCAGACGAAAACGGAGAGCTTGGACCAATTTACGGTTATCAATGGCGTTCGTGGCCCAAGCCCGACGGTGGACACGTTGACCAAATAAGCGAATTAATAGACAGCTTAAAAAACTCTCCGGACTCACGACGACATATAGTTTCTGCATGGAACGTAGGACAAATAGACCAAATGGCGCTACCACCATGCCATATTCTATTTCAATTTTACGTCGCAGAAGGTAAACTCTCCTGCCAACTGTATCAGCGAAGCGCTGACCTTTTTTTAGGTGTGCCATTTAATTTAGCTAGTTACGCACTATTAACAATGATGATTGCACAAATTGTAAACTTACAGCCCGGCGATTTTATTCACACTCTTGGCGATGCCCATATTTATCAAAATCACATTGAACAGGTAAAGCTTCAATTGTCGCGAAAACCGATGCCTTTACCACAAATGCTGATTAACAAGGATATAAAGTCAATATTTGATTTCTCTTATTCCGATTTTGAACTAATAAATTATAATGCACACCCTCATATCAAGGGAGAAGTATCAGTTTAACAAACAGTTATTACAATGATTTCAATAATAGTAGCGCTCGATGAGCTTAACGGCATAGGAATTAACAATAAATTGCCTTGGCATATAAGCGAAGATTTAAAAAATTTCAAACGTATTACTTCAGGCGAAGGAAAAGCCGTATTGATGGGACGTAAAACTTGGGAATCGCTTCCTACAAAACCCCTTCCAAATAGAGGAAATATAGTGTTTTCAAGAGATGCAAATTACGTTGCCGATGGTGCAAAAGTTGTCAGCTCATTAGATACATTTATTGAACATTGCCTTAGTTACTACTGGGAGCTACATGTTATCGGTGGAGCGCAAATTTACGAACTGTTTATGCCATTGGCAAGCAGGTTATACATAACTCGAGTGCACTCGACTTTCGTCACAGATACCCGCTTAGACTGCTTAAATCTTGACAATTGGACGTTAGTTTCTGAGGAACGACACAGTAAGTCAGAAAAGAACCCATACGATTTCTCATTCCTTGTTTACGACGTAAAAAAGAGTTCATATTTAAGAAAAGTTTAAAACCATACTGAACAGATAAAGCCTTAAATTTGAGAGACTTATAAAACCATGAACAACATAAAGCTTTGGGAACCGAATACAACGCCATTTATAATTGCAGGTCCATGCAGCGCTGAAAGTCGCGAGCAACTAAACTCGTGTGCATCCAGCTTAGTAGAAACAGGCAAAATAGACGCATTTAGAGCGGGAATTTGGAAGCCAAGGACACGACCTGGACAATATGAAGGAACAGGGACAAAAGGGATAGAATGGCTGGTAGAAATTAAAAATAGATATGATTTGCCTGTTATAACCGAGGTTGCAACAGCAAGACACGTCGAGAAAATTTTGAAAGCTGGTATCGATATGATTTGGGTAGGCGCGAGGACTACAGGAAATCCTTTCTCTATACACGAAATAGCCGAGGCGTTGACGGGTGTCGATATTCCTGTTTTAATAAAAAATCCATCAAATCCTGACTTAGAATTGTGGATAGGAGCAATAGAACGTTTCGAACGTGCAGGAATAACAAAAATCGCTGCTGTTCACAGAGGATTTTACCCTTTTGAACCAACCTTGTACAGAAACATTCCAAAGTGGGAAATTCCTATTGAATTAAAAACAAGAATGCCCGAATTAAAGATAATTTGTGACCCTTCACACATTGCTGGAAACAGCGCTTTAGTTTTCGATGTAGCACAATATGCATTCGATATTATGATGGACGGATTAATGATAGAGGTTCATCCTGATCCTCAAAAGGCTAAAACTGACGCAATACAACAGATTACTCCATCTGATTTTTCTTCCATAATAAACAAACTAAAAATACGCACTCAATCGGAGTATATGAATATTGATCAATTAGAAAGAATGAGGCTGCAGGTCGATTCATTAGACCAACAACTTATTGAGCTATTGAAAAAGAGGCTCGATATTTCTAAAAAAATGGGAGAATACAAAAAGCAACAAAACTTAGCTCCATTTCAACTTAAAAGATGGCGAAACATTATCGAATCGAGGATACTTTTTGCCGAAAAACTTGGCATTGATCCTGATTTTATGATGCGCATACTACAGCTAATCCATAAAGAATCTATCGCCACTCAAAACAAAATAATGAACTCGGAGGATTCAATGAACAATGAGCAATGAACAATGAACAATGGATATTTAAGGAAACAACATTTACAAAATTGGGTATAACGTACGTTTTTAACGCTGTCTCAAAAGTCTCATTTAACAAAAAAAGTGGGAAGGTGGCTCAGAAGTGTCCAAATGCAAGGCACTGAGATTGAGGGCGAAGGAGCGTACATGAAGCGATGCACTGAGCTAAGCCGAAGTGTACGTGACTGAGCCCGTGCTTCGACAAGCTCAGCAACCATATCGAAGTAACGCAGCAGTTGGGCACTTATGAGACACCGCCTACACTTTTCACTTTCCACTTTTACCTTTTAACTCAATTGCTAATAGTTTCAATGCTTAACTCCAACCCTACTTGGGGTTCCCGGAAATATATGTCATTAATATCAAATGATAAAACATTTTTTGAAACACCTTCATCAATTTTGTCAGTTGATTGATATGTTTCGCTCATTTTGCGTATCTGTTCACTGTATATCTTACTATATTCTCCGAGTTTGGTGTTTAGTTCACGCATAAAATTTATCCATAAGCCGAATCGATATGTTTGTGCAACAGAGTCACCCGGCAACATGTACTGATAACGAGTAATTGGAAGGGAATAAATTTCCTCGTCTTTTGATGTATAAACCTCCTCTACAGAGGCATATCTTGTGTAAACAAGTGTTTCTGATGGACTTTCATGGTCATCAATGCTTATTTCAATCTGTTCGCTATATTCATTATAACCACCCCATTGATATTCGATATTAAATTTATTGAATGAAAAATCGTATAAAACAGTGTCTGCTGAGGTAATGATTTTAGCATATATAATTGCTTCATTATAAACAGTAAACTGTGTGTCAGTTACAATTATATTTGGAATTTTGCTGCTATTTAAGTGCAACTCTACCATAGATTGGTAAGTGCTTGTGCTTCCGCGATATATTTCAGAGGCATATCCTGTTGTGTAATTTTTAACTTCTACGTTTTGCATAAGAGCAGCTAAAGCGATAGCTCTTTTCTTTGCTTGATATATTGCTGACGTGCTATCTAATCCAGGATCTGAAATCCCGAACACGTATGTTTTATTCGAGCTGTTAAAACCACATAATTCTTGTGGGATAACAGAAGCTTTAGCTCCAAATTTGTAGTAATCTGGATTAATATTTTGCCCATAACTGCAAAAATGCAGTAGTATTCCGAAAACGAATAGTTTAACCGACAATAATCGCATAACTTTATCAATTACGAGTTACTAGTTACGAATTTTAAAACACCATGGCTATTGATTAATAACCAACTATTTAATTGTTCACTTCGCCATTTCGACTATGCTCAATGCAACGCTTCGCTCAGTGCATCGCATTGCTAATAATCAATTCTTGTATCTCCTTCATTCTGTCAGGAGAAATTTTCAGTTTGGGATTTTTGAAATCGCAATCATCCATACTGTTGATAGGAATAAGATGTATGTGAGCATGCGGTACTTCTAAACCAAACACACCAACTGAAACTTTCTTACAGGTGAATGATTTCTCAATTGCCTTTGCTACTTGTTTAACGAAAATTGCCATTTCTGAAATTTCTGAATCTGTTAAGTCAAAATAATCGTCAACTTCGTGTTTGGGTACAATTAAAGTATGTCCTTCTTTAATTGGAAATGCATCTAAGAAGGCAATAAATTTTGAGTTTTCTGCAACTATATAAGCAGGTATTTCTCGGTTAATAATTTTTGTGAATATCGAAGCCATTTTTAAAACGTTTTATTAGTCCAATAAACTGATATTTAGTATCTCGAATTGCAATTTTCCAGCAGGTACAGTAATCTCGGCAATATCGCCGACAACCTTGCCTACTAGTCCCCTTGCTATAGGTGTAGAAATGCTTATTTTATTTTGCTTTAAATCAGCCTCTCCGTCTGGCACGATAGAGTATTCCATAACTGAGTTAGTCTTAAGGTTTTTAATAGTTACCTTTGTAAGAATCTGTATTTTTGAAATATCTATTTGATCTGACTTTATAACTTTTGCATTACGAATTTTCTCTTCAATTTGAGAAATTTTTAATTCCAACAAGCCTTGAGCCTCTTTTGCCGCATCGTATTCAGCATTTTCCGACAGATCGCCTTTGTCTCGTGCTTCGGCTATCTGTTTTGAAATTCTATTTCGCTCTACATTAATTAATTCTTCCAATTCGGTCTTTAACTTTTTAAGACCTTCCTCAGTCATGTAGTTAACTTTTGCCATACAGCGAATTTTTAAATTATAATAGAATAAAAAGAAAAGAATCCCGCACAATGCGGGATCCCTTTCATTACAAACGTATAACGGTTTGGCGGCTTGCTGTAGTGCGGGGTTCACAAATGTTCGTGCGGGTGTGAACGTTGGAAAGTCCGACAGAACTTTCTGCGGGCATACGCCCCGCATTGCAGCAAACCGCTTGTTGTGCGTTCGGCTTTTCTCTATTCATTATTTATTGTTTACCCTGTTCTCATTAATAATTTGAAATGCTATAACTCTTATCTATAAATATCAGTTAATTTTCCTCCTCTGAATACAAGTGTTGGTAGCTGAGATTTTAACATAAGCTTATCGTTTGCGGAATAATAATATAGTTTCGGATTGTTAATGTCGAATTGCCAAATCTCTGATTGTGCAGTGGAACTTATTTTATATAAAGCCTTTTTAACTCCCATTATCTCTTCTACTACTGCTTTGGTCATGCCTATTTCATACTTTCCTGCTATAATTTTTTTTGCAGTTGCTGCTCCATATTTTTTTGTCATTTGTTGCGCCTTGATTGCGTTTGATAAACCTGTTTGTAGCTGCTGTAGGTATTTTACGTTATCAATATTTTTATCCATATAAAATTTCATATCTCCGTTAATAATAGCGTCTAACGTTTGATCTACTTGAGCTTCGATGTTTTTTAAAACATCAACAGGGTGACAATTAGCACTATAATAATCATTGTCTAATACGACTTCCACTTCTTCTATTAGTGTATTTATTTCTGCTTCTTTATTTTCTTCTTCCTGTTTTCGTTGAATTTCTTCCTGTACAAATGCCGAAAGAGAATTTCCAACGCTTTGTTCTCTACGGTATTTTACAGGAAGAATAAGTGTCCCTGTTTTATCAATAACTCCCCAATTATATTGGGGATAATAGGTTGAAGAAGAAACCACAGCAAATCCTTCTGAAAAATCATCTGCACTAGAATATTCTACAGGAATAACTACTTTCCCTGTTTTATCAATATAACCCCATTTATAGCTGCTTCCGCTTTGTACTCTTGCCAATCCTTCAGATAACTCGCCAACTCGACTATATTTAGCAATTATTTTTCCTGCTTTATCAATGATATCCCCATCAGCTTTTAGCAATCCTTCAGAGAACTCACTTATTTCTTTGTATTCCACAGGAATAACTACTTTCCCTGTTTTATCAATGTAGCCCCATTTATCATCGTTTTGTACTCTTGCCAATCCTTCAGAGAACTCGCCAATTTCTGTGTAGGTAGCAATTAATTTTCCTGTTTTATTAATGATATGGCAAAGATTCCTGCCGTAGTTATCTTTTTCAGCTTTTAACAAATCATCTGAAAACTCACTAATTTCTGTGTATTTTAAAGGAATAACAATTGTACCTGTTTTGTCAATCATACCCCAACGTTCATATTTTCTAAATGTATAATCATAATCTTTAACCGTAATTTCACCTTTTACTACTGCCACGCCGTTGGAGAAATCTCTAATTGTATCGTACTCCAAGGGAACAATAAAACTTCCTGTTTTATCAACAACGCCAAATTTGTTGGCATATACTCCATTGCTTACATTTATTCTTGAACGCACGATTGCTACTCCTTCTTCTGAAAAGTATCGAACTTCATTATACTTGCATTTGAGAACTTCTTTCCCTGCTTCATTTATTAAGCCCCAATAACCACCTTTATTTACCGCTGCCAATCCATCGGAAAATGCTCGTGCGTTGTCGTACTTGTGCTTAATAACAGCTTTCCCTGCTTCATTTACATAACCCCATTTCGACTTTTTGTTTTGTTGCGGAGTTAAAGTTTGTGCGTTTGCACCTATATGCAGAGCAATCAAACTCGCAATAAGTGCCATTGTTTTTAATTTGTTCATACGTTCTTGTTTTTTTATAATTTTTTTATCCATTTTTGGTTAGACGATTGCCTTCCTGTGATTGCTGTAGCTTTTTCCTTATCACCGTTTTTAGAAATCTCCAATTTATTTTGATTATTCAACAAATAGCGTCCTATTTGGGCGTTTAGCTTATTGTAAGAACCATACTGTTCCGATAGTTTTATGTATTCTTTCTGCCATTCTTTCCGCTGATTAATTGTAGAAACAACATCTGCAGTGTTAAACTCTTTTTTTCCTAATTCCCTAATAATTTCTTGGGAATAAATGTCCATAAACTCTTTTACTTTTTTCATTTTAATATCCCTGATATGTGTCGGGTGCAACCTTTAAATTATTACATAAAACTCAAATTATCACTAATTCTTTGAATTGCACGCAACGTCCTGTCAGTTTCCAATTCTGTCTCCACGCTGACGCACAACTATTTTATAACGTCACACGTACACCTATTGAATGAACTCCACCAAAAGGATTCGTATCACGATATGAATAATCAATTTTCAAATATGTTTCTCTTTCTCTGTTAAGAGGGACTTGAACAGTAGCTCCAGCGCTTAACCCTGTAAATACGGTTTGACGTTTTGCACTGTTTAATCCATCTTTTTCATAACAGTATCCTCCTCTGACTAGCACGTAATCGAGCATATTGTACTCTAATCCAACCGAATATTGGTCGCGTGTAAAAGAGTTACTTGTAAATGTGCCAGCTACTGTGAGGTTATGACCTTCTAATAACAGAAAATCGTTTGATAAACCAATACGAATTAATGATGGTAATTCACATTCTGCCGATTGATAATCAAACGTCATGTTTAGTTCATCTGGTGTGTATCCTCTAAATGACAGGGAGTTACCTGAATATTTCATTGTTGGTCCAACATTTTGCATAGAAACTCCAAAACGGAAATTATCTCTTGCACCAGCTATATATTGAATACCGGCATCAATTGCGACTCCTGTAGCTTTAGCATTTTCGATGGATTCATTTATAAGCTTTATAACTGCACCACCATAAATTGCGTTAGAAAACTGACGTGAATAAGCCGCTGAAATAACACTGAACTTTGGGCTAAAAGTAGTTCCTGTTCCTGCAGGACTTTCTACTGTGGTTCGAGGAATGTCACCGAAGGACATTAAACTAACAGCTGCTGTCAATGCCCCAGCTTCACCTACTTTAGAGGTAAAACCAAAGTTATTGATGTCAATATCTGCTCCTTTCAGGTAATTAGTATGAGTAAAACCTAAGTCGAACTTATTAACAAAAGCCGTTCCTGCAACATTCAAATACAAGGCTTCTAAACCTGTTATAGAAGACATGTTAGAATTGTTCCAGCCGGCTGCTCCTGCCCATGGGTTTATCAAGAGCTGTACTGCTCCTGCTTCACCTGCTCTCTGTTCATTCCCGGCATGTAAATTACTTGCCAACAGAAGTGAAACGAACAAACTTACTATAAATATTAACCTTCTCATAATTGTCTCATTTTTTCAATTAACTTCTAAAAATTCGATAGGTCAGCAGGACGAAGTACTCCAAACCATTTGATAATCGTTTCGCCTACGTTTGGCACTGACACATGTATAATATATGCACCTCCAGAAATTGGTACATCCGATGCATTTGTTAAATTCCAATCAATCCATGTTTGCTCACTTGATTTCTCGAAGGTTCTAATTAAAGTTCCCGACAAATTAAATATTTTAATTGTACAAGTCGGTGGCAAATTGTTTATTTTAACAACGTTGTCTAATTGTGTAACTTCATATGCATTATGAGCAAAATAAGGATTGGGTACAACCCCTATTCTTTTTAAACTCTCGTCAACTTCTTGATCTGTATATATTGTAGGAGCCATTTCATCTAAAGAAAAGGAGAAATAGGGATAACCTTTATTAATAACTTGTGACGAATCTTCAATACCACTAAGATCATCCTTATGATACGGATTAGCTATGCTAATGCTTATTTTAACGTCATTATCAGGCATTTGCGAATACGAATCCCACTGATATTGTCTTTGTATCATAGGTATATTTACCCAAGCAATATTGAGCATAGTCTGAGCAATACGGTTTCTAACAACATTAATTCCTTCAGTTGGTTTTTTATGGAACGAATTAAATAGTATTCGCCCTTCATCATACCGTGTGAACTTTTTTACAGCCCCTGTACTAAAGATATAAACAAAGTGTTTTCCTCCAAACTGTGGAACTCCATCAATTGAATAGTAACTATTGGTTGGATTCCATATCATATCACGACCCTTTTGTCCAACTAAATATGAATCTTCTCCAAATGCTATATTTAGTCTCTCACCTGTTTCAACGTCTATAGCATATCCGGGGAACCAACTCATACCGTAAGCTGATATAAAATGAGGATCAGACGGATTTTCTGATGGTTCCATTGTCATAGAGTCAGCAGCGACACCTAATTTATTTAAAGAAGGCGCTTGACGAAGCATAAACTTAACAGCGCCACCTTCAGAAACTGGGTTTGGATACATAACATTATTACTACCGGACGCAACTGGAGTATTCTCACATGTTTCAATTACGATACAACGTGTCCATCTTGAAGTATCTTTGGTAATTACAAAATCGACACTCGGTAGTCTATATTGATCATATTTAACATTTGAAGGGGATCCATTACCTGGACAGTAATCACCTGCTGACACAAATTTATATGGAGCCCAAGTTCCACCAAGTACTTTTTCATAATCTTGTTCGTCGTCAGAACCTACTACATCATTAAATGTTCCATCACTGTAAGTTCCACTACGAATCCAGTTTGAATGTACAGGACCCTCGGCATCTACAAGACCATTGTACCACGGCATTGCAGGATTTTTATAAGTAATTGTAGCTCCTAAGAAACCATTTTTTACTCGTTTTAAATTATTTAATACCTTTAAATTATCAACTGGATACTGAATTTGATACAAATCTACTGCAATACCGTACTCTGGTAATATATGTTCATATCCATAACGCATCCAGACCGGACCGTGTAAGGTATCAACACCATCATGAACTAAAGTCCATTTAGTGCTTAAAATTACTCCTCTCAATTGTTCAGTGTTTTGATGTTTTCCACCCCAAAAGGCATAATCAACGTTACTTACGCCACCCTTATTAACAGAATCAGGCTCTAAATATAGTGTATAGTTCCCGGGTTTGACGTTCAAGGGATCAATAACTATTATTCGAGCAGGACCGCCATTTTTAGCATATTTTCGTTCTTTAGCCTTCCATGGTATTGAATCATTTGCACTGTTCATAATCTCATCTATCGTTTCATCTGAGAGCTGCAAGCGATTCATTGAGTTACCACGTCCTGACAAACAACTCATTGAAGAGATGTCTCCATAATCTGAATTAATTCTTCCTCCAGCGCCTAGATCAGCTGGTCTTGGTACAAACTCATATTTTTTAATTTCACCAACAGTGCTTTTTCGACTTGCAAGATAGGGTGTTTTCTGACCATCAAACGATTCGGGATCACTTTGACTATAAGTTTTATAATTATTGTATGCGTAGGCAATAGCGATATAATAATATTTCTTATCATTTATCAACTCCTCCTTTGTAAATTCGTCTCGAGTAACCTCGAAAGTGTGCTTAATACCACTATTAGCTCCATCGACCATAATTTGGAAAGAGTTAGCATTTGCACGGGGATCCCATGTATAATTTACAAGCATAGTGGCATTGTTTTCAATATCACACTGAAAAACAAGTTTTGATACATGTTCATCATAAATTTGATTTACAGTAATATCTTTGTGCTTAAGCTGAAACACTTGGTAGCCTTCAAACACATATTTCCTGTCGGGGTAATTGTGTGTAATAAAGGGGTCTAACTCTGAATATTTTTCCAAATAGTTGTTTGAAGCTGGAGGATTATCTAAGTGCATAATAAACTTCCTATCTAACTCAACTGCTGTTAATTCAGGTGCATGAGGACCTTCAATCATTCTAAAGCAGTTTTCAAACAGTTTCTGACATTTATCATCAGCCAATTTTAACAACTCAACTGAATGCAATGGGTCTCCTTTTGAAGTACGAGCCCAAGGAACACCAATTGTAATATAGTTAGTTGCGCCTGGTCTAAGGATAAATGGACCTGCCGATTGTAATAGTCTTCCATCGCAAGGAGCTTCCTGTCTCCAACCCACATCATCATTGGGATCGATACCGCCAGTTCCCCAGTTACATTTGTCAGATTTCCATGGAAACAAAAAGTTAGCTGGCAATGTTCCTCCTTTACCATTCCCTCCGTATGTCATTGTCTCTCCATCTTTCCAAATACCTCTCAAGTAGTTGTAATAGTCCATAGCCTCATCGGGGTCATCCATCCCATCAGGACCTCCGTTGATAAAATAAACAAAACGTCTCATTCCCCAACGCTCATTATCAGCGATACCATCTCCAAAATTCAATCCATTAATATTACCATTGAAAATATCAAAATTGTTGACCTTAATACGACCTACAATTTCTCCATTGAGATCGAGAGTATCGACGTAACCATTTTGACAATCCGGTTCTACTTCTCCTTTACCGGGCCAGTTAGAAACATCATCCATATCGTTAGGGTCTTGGTATGGACCTTCAAAAAAGTCAAATCCTACTGCAGGAGGGTTAACTCCATAAGTGTTACCACTTCCGCTACCATCAGTACCGGCGTTGTAAGCAAAGCTCAATCCCCTATTAATATCACAACCTACTAAGTCATCTTTGGGGTCACCTAAGTCAGCATCAACCCAAACTCCAAAGAAAGCGTTGTTTAATGAGTATGTCGAACGGTTAATTAACTGATAGTTATAGAATGTCATGTTATTAAGCTCGTCGTTTGATGAAAATGCAAATGCTTGTGCTCTGATCTCCATCCCAATTGCAGCGCCTTTCGACTGGGTATGTATATTTCCTTTATCATTATATACCCACCATAAAGTTTGATCTCCATAGAGAGTAACTGAAGAGTTGTTCAGACTATCGGCTCTACGTTCTGGGACGAATTTACATCTGCTTGTTGCCTGAAACTCGTAGTTTGGGTAGTCTCCACCGTCTATATTATAACGACCATTACCATCAATATCAGCGTATGGAGCTAAATATCGGTCGTACTCCTCTTCCTCTGTTCCAAAGTCGGGACCATTACCTGGCCATTCTCGTAACACTAATGGAGGCGAATATCCTGGAAACTCTTTATCTCTATCCTCTGCTGGCAAGTTGTACCAAGCAATAAATTGAGAAACCATATCACGGTCAACTTTCCAAATCTTATCGTATTTGATACATACATCAACCGTAACGTTTGACATATTACTTCCTTTGGAAATTAGCGGACCGGGCCAGTAGTCATCTTCACCATCATAGTCAAAAATCCTAGCTGCAACACGCAATTGACCATTAACGTCAACCCCTGCAACCCAAATTCCACCAGCGAAAACAGAATGCTTACCACTGCCTTTTGGCACTTCATAGCTAGCATTATTATCCTGCCACATACCGCCGTGTGTTTTTATAACGGCCTTAACGTTGTTCAAATCAACAAAGAGCTTTGTACCGCCGCGAGTACAACCCGAAGTTACATTCTTTGCTCCTTTTGGCGTTCCTGAACTATTTTTTCTAGGCGGCATTGCTGCATATACAGCCGTAACAAAAACTGTACATGACAAAAATATTATTATTCTTTTTAAGTCTATCATTGCTATATAGTTTTATTTTTTATACCATTAGAATGAAAATAATACCCCAATTCGGGCAGTACGAGGTAATCGATAATTGCCCGGGTGGTTAATCAATATTGAATACACTTCCCTATATGCCCTTGGCGACGGCATTTGGCTTATAGCTGTCTGATTTGGACCATAAGTTAGATATCCATTATCATCAGGGTTACCTGTTTGCGAATATACTGAATTTATGTTAAGCGTGTTTAAGAGGTTTGATACGTCTAAATAGACGTTTAGGATACCTTTTTTATCTTTCCCTTCGCTATCTGTACCGATTTTAATACCAAAATCTTTGTCAACACGCAAACCTACAGTAGATGTCCAAGGTAGATTGTTTCCATTCAATTTACCTATTAAATACCCTGTACCCATTTCACGAGTTGAGTACGGTGTTCCACTTCCTGCCATAAATGTGATGTTTACTCCTGCGTTAGCCAATATATCTTTTCCTGCTATTTTTGGACCATTATAATCTTTGCCTTCTGAGAATCTATAGTCAACTACAACACTAATTTGATGTCTTGAGTCAAAATTTAACGGATATATAGTCCTTAAATTTGGAAATCCTTTTACAATCAGGTTATATGCAGTGTTAATGTCAGAACCTGTTCCTTTAGCAAACTGCAATGTGTATGATGCTCTTAAAGAAACATTACCTGTTCTACGCATATCGTAAGCAGCAGTAAATCCCTTTACAGTACCGAAGTCAAGATTTCCATACGTTAAGTAGTTAACTGGATAGGCGCCTGCATAGCTCATTAACTGAATCATATCACGCATTTCTCGATAAAAAGCTGACAGTTTTATTGACGACGTTTCTGATACTTTTTGTTGGAAACCTAACTCATACGCTATAGTTTTTTCTGGTCTTGTGTTTGGATTTGAGATAACACTTTTCTCTTTATCCATGATAAACAAATAATCCAAATAATCAATTCGTCCGTGAGCTGGGCGTTTTGTAAGCACGTCATAATGTGCATAGAAAAGAGCTTCATCAGATATTGGGAAACTAAATGCAATACGAGGCATTGGCGTTATTTCAGGCTTATAGTCTGTAAATGAATTTAAGAAGCTTTGCGAGCCAACCTGTGCTCCATCAACCAAAAATGTATGTATTTCTCCTATTGATGCACTGCTAGCAACAGGGATACCTTCGCTATTATACCAGGTTCTTTCGTAACGGAATCCTGTGATATCAGTAGGGTCTGAAGAGCTGTTAACATAAATTGTTGAACCTGTTGGAATATTTGATGGAATTTTCAATTTACCATCTCCGTCATACATCCAAGGGTACTTAGCTTCAGAGTATGTCTCTCCCACAGTGTGTGATTCGAAAAACAGATATGGATCTTTTAAAACTTTTTGGTTCGCATCAAAGTAGTCAACCCTTAATCCTATATTAAATACCAAATCGTTAAATGCGAATTTATCTTGGATATAACCTGCCATATATATGGGTTCATAAGGCGCTACTTGTCTAGAGTAGTGCCTATTACCTAACTCATCAGTAAAAGTTTTAGTAAAAAAGTCATTAAAGTTTAACTTTCCTCTTGTTTTTGTACCGGTATGGTCAAATCCGTAATATGTGGCTAATGGTCTTCCTCCACCAAAAAGTTCATCAGGACTAAAAAAGTTTATACTTAAATCCGAAGGATCGTATCCGTCAATGTTTAGCCAAGTAATTCCTTCAGGATCTAAACCTTGCGACATTCTAAATCTAAGATCAAACAAAGATTGTGTTTCTCCAGATCTTAATCGAGGATACAATATGGTATCGGTAAAAATCGGATTTCCATACGGGTCGGTTACTTGTTGTCCATCAATTGTTAAAAATTGTGGTAATGGATTACTAAAATCTAATTGCGAAATATGCTTATTGGTTAGCGAGCGTGCTAAGAACCACAATCGAATTGGACTTGTATCATAACCTCTGTCTGTTCTTTTTTCATACTCGAAACCGGCAGAAATTTCGTGACCCTTTATGTCCAATGATAGTGATCCCGTTGCTCTAATTTGAAAATTATCAACTTTTGAATATTCATTATAAACTGCTCCTGGCATTGAGATATACATTGGATTTCCAAATGTGCCAAAAGACAATGAACTTGGGATGTGACCATTAAGATAACCTCCTCCCACTAATAAGTCAACCTCAGTAGGCATAAAAGTTATGTTATACGCAGGGTTATAGTTTTCATAGTACCTTTCGTTGTAAACTGCCAACAGCGGGTTTATATCAGTTGAATAGATGGTGTCAAGAGTATAAAGGAAAGCATCTTGAAGATACCCTATTCTATTTGCCACGGGGTCGAAGCCATATTCGAATGTTGGTACATCACGGAATAACATACGTCCGTAATAACCATATTTGAACAAGTCATCCATATAATCGGCATGTCCAAGCTCCCTTTTATATTGTGTTACGTCTAACTGTAATGAATAGTTTATATTGCTGATCAAAGAGCTCTCTTCTCCTTCAGCCTGTTGAGTGCGAAACCGTTGGTTAAATCTTATGTAACTTCTGAGAGTCATTGATTTAATTATTGGATTATTGTCATAGTTTGCGAAAGAGAAATCACGAGCATAACCTTTATTTCTATTGTAGTCAAATGTTCCACCTACAGTAAACTGCCCACTCTCAAAAGGCTTATAGTCTAACTTAGCTGTGGCCATTGCTTTAAAATTATTTACATTACGGCGTTTTTTTACTTTTTCGTAAGCTTCGGCTCCAAAATAACTAGCACGTAATTGCGTTGAACCTCCCACTCCAACAAATGGATGTCGTTTTATTGAATCCAAAAATTTTTCTTTCATTACGTATTGACCAATTGCAGAGGGCCATGAGTCAGCAATTCCTCCAACTTCTCCCGCAAAAAGAAAACCAACAATTGGCGTTTTAATTACTCGTTCGGGGTTGTTCGGGTCAACACTCTTGGAACTGATAAGCGGACCACTAAAGTTGATTGCCGCCATGTGATCCCCATATTTAGTTAAAAAGGTTGAAGTGTGCCCTTCAAAACTTCCATAAAAGAATCTGCTTGGTCCTCTTGTAACGACACTGATTACACCGCCAGTAGCGTCACCATATTTCGCAGATAAACCTCCTGTGACAACTGAAACTTGTTCAATTGCACCTTTGGGGATACTGCTAGACCCTCGAACTTTAACTCCATCAACGTAATAGGTTGTAGCTTCTTCGCGAGCGCCACGAACCGATTTTACCTGACCGTCTTCAGCATAAACACCACCGACTGTTGCGGCAACCTGGTCAGCCGAACGACCTTGCATTTTGCCAATATCTTCGGATGTTACAGTACCACCCGACTGGGTATTGTCTTTCGATATCAAAGGAACTTTGTAATCGACAACAATAACTTCATCGAGTCTTTGTGATGCTGGTACTAGCTCAACATCAATAAATCGAATTTGGTCTGCAACAACCAACACAGCATTAATCTGTGCAGTTGAATAGCCAACAGACGATGCTCTTAAAGTAAAACGTCCGGCTGGTACAGGCTTTATCAGACAAATTCCGTCAAAATCCGATGTTCCTCCAGTGATCTGACTCCCGTCTTGCTCAACGACAACGTTGGCAAAGGGAACAGGCTCTTTGGTTTCTGCATCGAAAATACGCGCTCTAATCGTCCCAGACGATTGTGCGCAAACTGTTCCAACAAGTAGAACAGAACTCACAACATAGAGTAATTTTCTAAACATAATCGCCTATTTTTGAATAAATATTCCTTTTTTGAGTCGGTAAATATAAATATTCTCTTTTGACTTTTGCAACAAAATTGCATAAAAAGTTAATATTTTGTTAATATTTCTAATCATACGGTCTTGTGATTATTGCTGAATATAGTATCGCTTTTTTGAACATATTACGTCTAATGTGTTCTTTTTCTGCGTTGTTTTCATTTTTCGCATTTTTAAAAACTTTCTCTTTCTGTAAGGTCTCTTTATGACCTAAATTAGACGATAAATTATGGTCTGGTTGTAGTTTTTGACCATTTGTTTTGGTTATAATGTTTTTTTCTACTGGGAAACCATTTGTTTTTTCACTTAAAACATCGGGAAAAACAGGCGCACCATCAGCAGGAGAAACATTCTTCGTTGTGTTAGTTTTTTGTTTAGCAGCTTTTCTAATGCTAATTGCCACTGCTGTCACTAAAAAAACCACATAAAATAATATATCAAAAAAGTCGTCCATAAAGTTTTCGTATTTTATATTTAAGTGTTAAATAATCACTGACTTGTGGCTCACCTTTATTAAACTTATTTGCCATTTTACGTGATTCTTTCATTCGCTTTTGTACTTTTTTAGTCTGTTTTGTTTTAGCATATTCTTTTGCAAGTTTGTCTGTTTTGTCATTCATTATTTCCATTTTTGAAACCTGCTTTTTTTCAGCTTTTGCTATTTTTCTATAGTGTAAAGACTCTTTTACTGTTAGCCTCCTACTCTTTTTTAAGGGACGCCTGTCAATTGAATATTGCTGCTGCCCGAACCCATGAAAGACAAACAAAAACAAAAAAGTTACACATAACAAAGGTTTAATTTTACAATACAATTTATTATTCAATAGTTCGTTAAGTTTTCATGCGATATTTATGCCATAATACAATAGTTCTCTTATATTCTTTTTATTTTTAGGTATGTTTGGATTTATACCATACATTGTAAAAAATCTTTCCAGTAGTAACGCG
>Ga0208694_1000548_pt1 | contig 54995 bp, 44 predicted proteins | sample AD_UKC078_MetaG_FD_184442 | JGI IMG/M metagenome (GOLD analysis project Ga0208694, IMG submission 184442) | Active sludge microbial communities of municipal wastewater-treating anaerobic digesters from USA - AD_UKC078_MetaG (SPAdes) (version 2) | ecosystem: Engineered > Bioreactor > Anaerobic >...
CATAATAAGTAAAATCAGATTTAAAGAAAATTCGGCGAAACGCTCTATTACAGGGGGAACACATTTCCCCCTAACCCCCTTTGTTCTTTAAATCTTTTTTCTATTTTCATTTTACAATATTCAGATGAATTTAAAAGTTATTCTGTACAAAATGGATTTGAGGAAAGTTTCTCTACATTGTCTAGTATTTATGTAGATTATGATAATAATGGTAATTTTTTTATTATGGATGATGTCAAGTTTTGGGACCAAATTGTAAGTAAAAACAAATCTGAAAAAGATACAAAAATTAAAATGAAGAAAAATAAAATCAGCAGCATCGTGTGGGAGTTTAGAAAAGATGTTCTTGGTAATAACCCGATGTTTATAATTTCGGATATTTATGGTAATGATTTTGTTGTTAAACCCAAAAAGGAGGATAATTAATGATGAAAGATAAACATACTTATCAACAAAAAGATTTAATTTTAAATGTAAATTCATCATATGATCCACAAAAATTAAACCTTGATGATTGGTCGGCCTATCTTGATGTTTTGTGTGGAAACAGAGAATATCAAAAGGAAGCAATAAAGGCAGCAATAATTTTTTTAGCTTCAGGCTTGTATGAAAGTACTGAGGATTTGGCAAAAGAAAATTATAATAAAAACATGCACTTACAACAAAAATATCCTAGAATTGAACAACTATTTAATAAATTTCAAATAAGAAACAAACTTCATGCAAATATTGATCTTGCCACAGGCACAGGTAAATCATATGTTATTTATGGTATTGCTCAAATTATGTTAGCCTTAGGCTTAGTGAAACGAGTTCTTGTTTTATGCCCGTCTTTGACTATAGAGAAAGGATTGACCGAAAAATTCAAATTACTGGCTTCTGACACAGATTTAAGAAATGCAATACCCAAAAATGCTGTTATTTCAAACCCAAGTATCATTGATGCCAATAGGACCATTAGTGAAGGAGATATTTGCGTTGAAAATATACATGCAGTGTATTCTGGTACAGGCTCGTCTATAGACGATAGTTTTAGATTAGGTGGAGAGGACACCCTTGTTTTAAATGATGAATCGCATCATATTTATAACGAATTACAAGGAATTAGTTTGCGTAGTACTGAAGGACAAAATATAAAAAAATGGAAAGAATTTTTAATTTCTAAAAATTATAATTTTAAATATATTTTAGGTTTCACTGGAACCGCATATATTGATAACGAATATTTTGTTGATGTTATATATAGGTATTCTTTAAGACAAGCAATTGATGATAGGGTAGTAAAAACTATTTCTTATGTTGCAGAAGATCAAGGGACTAATAAAGATTACGAAAAATTTCAAAAAATATATGCTAACCATCTAGAAAACAAAAAAACATATAGTAAAATAAAGCCATTAACTATAATGATTACTAAAGATATAGAAGCTGCTGATGAGCTTTATAAAAAACTATGTGACTTTTTAATTGAGTGGGAAAACCTTTCTGAAAATTTTGTTAAAGACAAAGTATTAATTGTTACATCTCATTCTAATCATGCAGCAAATATTCCTAAGTTAGATTATGTCGATGACTTTAATAATCCTATTGAATGGATTATTTCTGTGAGTATGTTGACAGAGGGTTGGGATGTTAAAAATGTGTTCCAAATAGTGCCTTGGGAAGATAGAGCATTTAATTCCAAATTATTGATTGCGCAGGTTTTAGGAAGAGGGCTTAGAATTCCAAACGAATATCTCGGGGTACATCCAACAGTTACTATATCTAATCACGCTAATTGGAGTAAAAATATTAAATATTTAGTAGATGAAGTTTTGGAAATTGAAAAAAGAATAACAAGTTCAGTTAAATATATAGGAGAAAGAAATAAATATAATTTTACTATATATAACTTGTTATATTTGAGAGAAGAAAAAGAAGTTGAGCATCCAGAAAAAGATAAAAATATGGATTATTCAAAATCTTGGCGTGAAGGGATAAATTTAGAAAGCCAAGCCGCACACATTAAAAGAGAAGTCATATACGAAAGTTTTTCGACTGGATACTTGACGCAAAGAGAATATCAATTAAAATATGAAATCAGTAGTGTAGATGAAATTGTTGGTAGGATAATGAATGGGTTTAGAACTCGTGAGTGGGAAGGTGGAATATTAGGTTTAGGAGATAATGAAATATATGATAAGGATAATCTTCCTCCGCAAGAAAAAATAAAGGAACTCATCATAAAGTCAATGCGAAAAGTAGGTATTGAAGGAGAAAATCTGTCAAATGAAAATACACAAAGAGTTTTAAGAGCATTTTCGACATTAATTCGGAAATCTAGCAAAACAGTGATACCCGAAATCAAGCCTGATAATATTATAGAGATAAACACAGAAAATATGCCTGATGAAAGTCTAGGACTATCTTCGTTGAGAAGGAGTGGGACAGTTTTTTATTCTGATGATTATTCTGAGGTAGCAATTAATGATGAACAAAAGGATATTTTTGGTAAATTCATTAATGATGATGAAAATCCAAAACGAACAAGTCATCATGTGAACAAATATACATTCAAGACACCGTTGAATTTTGTTTTTACATCTGAATCGCCTGAAAATCTTTTTACAAAAGAACTGATAAAAAATGAAAATGCTAAATTTATAAGCAAATGGATAAAATCAAGAGATAGAGGTTTTTATCAAATAGAATATAGTATTAGAATATCTAATCATCAAAAAAATCTTAATTTTAATCCAGATTATTTTATCTTATGCGAGTATAATGATACGGAATATATAATAGTAGTTGAAATTAAATCCGACAAAGATAATTCTGATGAAAATAAAGCTAAATATAAATACGCTCTTGATCATTTCAAAAAGTTGAATGTTAAACTTGAAGAGGTAAATATCAATCAAAAATATATATTTCATTTTCTTAGCCCTAGCAATTACCAGACTTTTTTTGAATATCTTTCAGATGGAAGATTATTTAATGGCGAATTTAAAAGCGAGTTAGAAATTTTATTAGAAAACGGGCAAAAGTAAGAGGTTTTAATTAACAGGTGCAATGTTTTTATAGATAGATTTATTTTCCTCTAAAATACCTCAAAATACTCCATTTCCCCTTTGATGGACAAAAAGCACCAGTTAAGGTAAAATACCCAATTGTCCGTTGGAATGCCTCAAAAGTATATGGAAATGCCTTATTTTCCCTTTGTCGGTCAAATGTTAGTAGTTTTGCACAGTTAGGGCATTAACCAGCGATCCCTTAGTTGTAAAAGACAGCTCTAACAATAGGATTTGAACTCTAAAGAGTTTATGCAATAAGGTGTCTGAAATAAGGCATCTTTTTATTTGTTAAGAAAAAACAAATTTATGATTGATCTTTTTTATTTCCTCCAGATAATGTGATATAGTACAATTAACTGGAGGTAATTATGGTATATACGACTCAAGATTTAATAAAAATTAATAAGAATTATTCTGATATTATGGGTAAAATTTCAAGATATTTAAGAGATGAGAAGATAATTCAACTTAAAAGAGGACTATATGAAAGTGACAAAAACACTCCTGGACATTATCTTGCAGGATATATTTATGGACCATCATATTTATCTTTTGACTATGTTTTATCTATAAGCGGTCTAATACCACATTTAAAAAAATAGAAAAAAGATGCCAATGCCAAGTTGAAATTGACTCCCCTCAGCAATTTGAAATTGACCACCTAGCGGTCTAAGCACTCCTTGGTTTCTTTTAATCGATATGATTCTCCTTTGATTGCAATAACATGAGATTTGTATTCATCCATGTATGACAACTTTATACCTAAGAATAATGAAATTTAGTTATAAACCAATTCTAAATGTGGACAAAGTGAATTCTATTTTTCTTTTAGTTACAAACGCAGCAAGGCACGCAATTATTGCGTTAATATAAATAATGTGGCATTATTTAGTTGAGGTGCTATTATGTCGTTAAAAGAATTAAGAATTAGCAAAAAATTAACCCAGGTTGAAAGTGCTAAATATCTTGGAATACCCATTAGGACTTATCAAAATTATGAAAATGATGAATCCAAACGAAACTCAATGAAATATTTATATATGATGGAAAAACTAGAAAAATATGATTATATTGATGAGACAACTGGTATCCTTTCCATTGAACAAATTAAAGAAGCTTGTGAACAAGTTTTTAATAATTTGGATGTTGATTATTGTTACTTATTCGGATCATATGCTGAAGGAAATCCGAGTGAAAAAAGTGATATCGACCTATTAATATCAACAAGTATAACCGGTTTAGATTATTATAATTTAATTGAAACATTGAGAAATAAATTATTTAATAAAAAAATAGATTTATTAACTGTGAAACAATTAGAAAATAATTTTGATTTATTATATGAAATACTAAAAAAAGGAATAAAGATATATGGCTAATATTAAAAATGATGGATATTATTTAAAAAAGATTGTTACTGACATAGAATTTGTTATGAAACATGTGGAAAAACATCGATGAAAATTCATTTAACAAAATGAACTGCTTATTGATTCAGTAATGTTTCGTTTAATTCAAATATCTGAAAATTCAAATAGACTTAGTAATCAATTCAAACAAAATAACGCAAATGTTCCTTAGGTAGCAATTAAAGGTTTAAGAAATAGAGTTATACATGATTATGGTAATGTTGATTTATCTATAATTTACAATACTGTAAAAAATGATGTGCCTTTATTATATCAATCGTTAATCGGTATAATGTAGCCTATAGACGGTAAATGGGTTGTTTTAAAGCGACAAGCAATTTAAATAAACATTGAACCACTCAATGAGGAATGGACTTAAAAAGGGAAAACAAGAGACCAAAGAATGTTAAAGTATTCCCTTTGTCAAGGAGACAATAAAAAAAGGACATAGTCTTGTAAATCTGTTTGATTTATAAGGCTATTTTTTTATTGTGCCCGATTTACAGGGTATTAAAGCAGTTTTTTGTTTTAAAAAATCATGTAATTTTATTTAGCAAGAGTGCGAAACAATTTAATCAAAAAATAAGGAATACTGTTTATAATAAACTGAAATGAACCAGGTTTTAAGAAAACAGCAGTTGGAAATTAATAAGCTAAAGTACTTTCTTTGTTAATAACACAATAAAAATGAGTCTTTTTAATTATTTAAAAAGTATGGTAAAATATAAACGAAAAAAGATGTTTTTTATTGCTTGTTATGAATAAGCCATTTAAAGAAGGTGAACTATGAAAAAAATTCTTAGTTTGTTAATTTTGCTTGTAAGCATGGTTACTGCACCATTAACTGTTAGTGCGACACCTGATGATGTTGATTTCAAGGAGCTGTTTGATAACCACCAAAGTATCATGCTCATTATTCACCCCATCACGGGTGTTATTTACTATGCCAATCCGGCGGCCGCATCATTTTATGGTTATTCATTAGATACCTTAATCTCCATGAACATCAGCAATATTAATACCTTATCACCCGAGGAGGTAGCTGCTGAAAGACTACGAGCCCTCAATGAAGAACGCGATTTCTTCATTTTTAAGCATCGTTTAGCTAATGGTGACATTAAAACGGTGCATGTTTATTCCTATCCGATTGACATCAAGGGTGAAACCTATCTTTTTTCCATCATCATCGACCAAACAGAATTCATATTATTTGTAAACCGTCAGCACAACTCGACATTGATTATCATTGTTTTGTTGGTTATAGTGGTAATAACGACTTCATTGGGTTTAATTCTCATCAGCCAAAAGAATAAAAGACTTAAAGAGAGTGAAAGATTTAAAGCTTTACATGATATATCCTTTGGCGGATTTGTTATTCACAATCAAGGTCTCATCTTAGATTGCAATAAAGGAATCTTTGATATCACCGGCTATACTTATAATGAGTTAATGGGAATGCAAGGGGTGTTATTAATTGCCCCGGAACAGCGAGATTTTGTAACAAGTCAAATCAAATCAGGTTATGAATTGCCATTTGAAACACAAGGAATAAGAAAAAACGGTGAGATTTACCCATTAAGAATTGAATCTAAAAGCACTCCATATCGAGGTAAACAAGTCCTAATCACCGAGTTTAGAGATATTACGGAAATCAAAAAAGTTGAAGAAGAAAGCCTACGAATGGAAATGCAATGGGATAAGTTAATCCAAGAGATGCCACTGGGCTTTAATTTAAGAGAAATGATTTGGGATGAAAAGAAAAACCCGGTGGACTACCGGTTTCTTGACATCAATGATGCTTACCAAGCGATGACGGGCTTAAAAAAAGCGGATATCATTGGTAAACGAGCAACCGAGATTCTTCCGGAAATTGAGTTTTCGTGGATTGAAAGCTATGCACAAGTCGTGTTAAAAAAACAAACCACAGCGATTGAGTCTTATTCGCGGGCTTTAAAAAAATATTTTCGGGTGGTTTCATATCCATATATTGATGATAAGTTCATTGTGATTGCGGAAGACATTACGGATAGAAAGCATCAGGAAAAAGCCCTCATTGAGAAAGAAAGCGAAAAAGGGCGGATTATTGACAACCTCCCCGGAGTTTATTATCAATGTAAGTTCGATAACAATAGGACAATGCTCCATATGACTGAGCAATGGGAAAGAATCACCGGCTATAAACCTGTGGATTTGATAAACAATAAAAGAATATCATTTAATGATTTAGTCCTTCCTAAGTATCGGACTCATTTGATGAAAACTTGGTTGGAATCAAAGAAACATAATCGAACAAATACCCTTGAGTATGAAATCCTCAAGAAAGACGGAACAACAGCTTGGATTTGGGAAAAAGGGAAAGCCTTTAGTCGAGATGGAGAATGGTTTATTGAAGGCTTCTTAATGGATAATACGGATCAAAAACAAAATGAAGAAAAAGTGATTTATGCAAGTAAACATGATTTTTTAACGGGCTTACCCAATAGACGCTATTTTGATGACAAAATTAAAGAATTTGATAAACCGGAAAACTATCCCTTATTGATTGCTGTGATTGATATTGATGGCTTGAAGTTGATTAACGATACCTATGGGCATCATGTCGGTGATCAAACCATCAAACAAGTTGCTAACTTGCTTGCCGAGTCGTGGTTACCCCCCGCCATTATTTCAAGGATTGGTGGGGATGAGTTTCTAATTTTATCGCCAAAAACCACCATGGAAGCATATAAACAAAGCCTAAACGATTTGATTGCCAAGGTATCTCAAATCAAGATTAAGGAGATTCAACTGTCACTTTCCTTTGGTTCAGCTGTAAAAACAGATCAATCTATAGATATTGATGATGTCATTACGGAAGCCGAAAACAGTATGTATTCCAATAAAGTTCTTCGCAGCCAAAGTTCAAGAAATCAAACTATTAATGCCCTCTTCAATTCATTAAGAGAAAAATACGATGAAGAAAGAGACCATTCCGATCGTGTCAGTCGATATTGTGCTTTGATGGGTGAAAAGTTAAATCTCTCCGATCATGAGAAATTAGAATTGGAATTTGCCGGCCGCATGCATGACATCGGTAAAATAACCATCCCTGATTATATCTTAAAGAAACCGGGTAAACTCACTGAATATGAATGGGAGATTATGAAAGCCCATACGACCAATGGCTACCAAATCCTACGTTCAGCGGATAAATATTCCAAACTGGCTGAATATGCCTTAACACATCATGAACGCATTGACGGTAAAGGTTATCCCCAAGGACTAAAGGGAGATGAAATCCCCTTATTTTCTCGGATTATTAATATTTGCGATGCCTATGAAGCTATGACAGCCGATAGACCTTACCGAAAAGCGCTTAGCAAAGAGTTTGCGATTAACGAACTAAAACGCTGTGCGGGGACACAGTTTGATGCGAAGTTAGTCAAGGTGTTTATTAACGAAGTAATCGTTAATGAATGATTTCAACTGGAAATGGGGAGGAAAATTTATGGACATAAAATATCACGATAATCTTATTCCTTATCTTTATGAAGGAGTATATGTGGTCGATCAAAAAAGAAGAATCATTTATTGGAATGAAGGTAGCGAACGCATTACCGGATATTCGCAAGCGGAAGTAACCAACAGTTTTTGTTACCAAAACATTTTACAACATGTGGACGAAAACGGAAAACAGCTGTGCCTTGAAGGCTGTCCCCTTAATGAAACCCTAAAAGACGGTATCATTAGGGAAGCTCGCGTGTTTCTAAAACACAAAGAAGGCCATCGTATCCCCATCATGGTCAAAACCTTGCCGATTTATGATTCGGAACAAACAATTGTTGCCGCTATTGAAGTGTTTACGGACGAACGATTTCAAAAGCAGATTTATCATGAAAACATCGAGTTAAAAGATAAACTACGGATTGACCCATTAACCCAAGTAGCGAATCGGCATTACTTTGATTTTGAAATAGCCAAGAGGTTGGAAGAAGCGAAATTGTTTTCCAACACCTTTGGCATTATGATTATGGATATCGATTTTTTCAAAAAAGTCAATGACACTTATGGGCATTTAATAGGCGATGAAATCTTGAAAATTGTTGCCCACACTCTTTCATCGAATGTGAAAAAAACGGATTTGGTCAGCCGTTGGGGTGGGGAAGAGTTTATTGCTATTGTTGATGTTGCCAATAATGACGATTTAATTAATATCGCTGAACGATTACGATTGTTGGTTGCGGCTTCCAGTTATCAATTTGAGGACGGGAAAACGATTCAAGTAACAATTTCTATCGGCGGAACCATGGTTACAAAAACTGATACCATCAAAACAGCGATAACAAGAGCAGATGAAAATCTCTATTATGCAAAACAAAACGGCAGAAATCAATCCAAGATTACTGATAACAAAATGTAGCAGTTACCAATAAAAAAAGCCAAGTATTTTAGATAAATTCTAAGTTTTACTTGGCTTGTTTTTATAAAAGCGGACACTTAAAAAAATAATATTCTCTTTGAAGGTGGGCTTAAAAAATATGTAATCAAGGTATGATTCAAGGTCTAAGGCTCTTTTTTATCTAGATGATAAGGGATTGATTCTTCGAAAGCAAAGGTTATTGTAAACAATATTGTAAACACATTTGTTGACTTATTGTAAACAATATTGTAAACTATTAATGAGGTGATGATTTGTGTCTACTATGGATATTTATGAAAAATATAAAAACATATGTTATCAACTTGATCATTATCCTGTTGATTCCGAACTAATTTATAAGTATGGATTTACTCGCGAAGCCATAAATTTTGTTCGATTAGCCAAACTAAAAGATAGTGAATATTTGAAATTGAATTTGCCAGATGAATTAGCTAATCCATTATTGTATTGGAAACATGACAAGATAATCGCTAATTTTTTAGGTAGTCATGATTTGATTCGAAATTCAATTATGAATCAGTTTGCTGATTGGCGTGAATCAGAAATGCTAAATGGTTTTCTATTCTCTGAAATTGAATCTAGTTTAGCTGTCGAGGGCATTAGAAGTACAAGAGCGCAAATTGAAAAGTTGAATAAAGTTGATTATGATGATCTAACGGAAACTAATGATATTATCATTAAAAACATGTTGTTAGGCTATGAGTTTGTTAAGAACAACGATATAACGGAAGAGAATATTTTTAAGCTTTATTCGCTATTATCTAAAAGATGTTTAAAGGGTGATGAACAATTATTACCAGGATATAAGTATCGTCATGACGAAGTAAGCATTGTCGATGCTGTCAAGGTCGTAGTGGACAAAGGTATTAATTGGAAGTTACTGCCTAAGTTAATGAATGAATTAATGGTCTATATAAACCAAGAAAAAACCCACGAAGAACATCTTCTTGCCTCCCATGTCATTCATTTTTACATGGTTTACCTCCATCCTTATTTTGATTACAATGGTCGAATGGCTCGAGTTATGTCATTTTGGTATAATATTAAGCATGCACCATCTTTGAGTCTATTGTTGGTTAGTGAAGCCATTAATAATAAAATTCATAAGCAGGGTTATTATAACGCCATTATGAATTCCAGAAAAGCAGGCCATGACATTACTTATTTTCTTGAGTACATGGGAAAAATCATCCTAAAATTTTCTAAAATATATATTAATTTTTATACTATTCAAAACAAATTGAAAAGAAGTGGACAATTTTTGAATCGCTCTCATGAAATTGCTTTAAAAAATGTTTTGGCCATTCCGGTGACTGATGATGGTTATTTCGATTGGAAGGATTATAAAAATTTCTCACATGATGATTTTAGTAAGCAATATTATTTAAAACTGCTGAACGTTTTAGTTGATTTAGAAATATTACTTGTTCGTGAACATAAAAAAGCCAAGCTATTTAAGTTAAATATTAATCACTGGGATTTATTATAAATAATATTTAGATGATTTTAAAATAACAAAAAAACATGTGAATCAAGGATTTAAGGTTAAAGAAAAAAAGAGAAGCTTTTCCTAGATTCTCTTTTTAAAGAGGTTTTGTAATTTTACATTGCCTCTTTTTTATTTAGAAAGATTATATCATATTTTAAGAAACATGATTTACAAGACCATTGTTTTGAATGTAGTCCATAAAAGTGGTGATTTCTTGATTAATTGCTATTTTAGCTACATATTTCGCAAGGGCTTGATTATTTTCAATGGTGTATATTTCGCTTTCAAGTTTGTTTTCCGCATTCACTTTAAAGCGTAACACTAGTGTTAGGATTCCCTGATTAGCAATTTTTGTTCATACCATCCAATCGGAATGCCTAAAATAATTGTTCGCTGGTCATATTCACTTTGCTTGGCTTGCTTGATTAAATTTTGAAAAACTGGATATTCGCATAACTGCTCACCGGTCATCGTTAATTGTAAAGTATCATAATGACTTAAACTTTGATCAGTGCTTAATTTTTCGTAATAAATCACTTCAATTTCTGCATCATTCTCGATATTATATTCGAGTTTTTTAGTTTGGGTTTTCGTTTGACAGCCCACAAGCAAAATAAATGGAATCATTAGGAAAAGGATTAGATACTTTTTCATGTTTTCCTCCTGTTTTTTATGCCTTTGGTTTTATCATCTACCTGCTAAAGTGATTTATTAAAATAAACAATCATTAAATAAAGTTTTCTTAATTACCGAATATGTAAAATAATAACCGAATAAGCTAGATGCCTTGATTATATAAAAAAGATAGATAAAATGAAACAGTAGCGAGCGAAATATTGTAAAAGAAATATGGTGCCTAGTTAAGTTTAAACTGGTTTAATATTGGCAAGTTTTTCTCAATAATACAAATTACAAAAAGAATGAGGAGATTTTATGAAAAAAACACTGTTTCTAATGCTGGCCTTATTTATGGTAGCCTTTTGTTTTGTTGCTTGTAAAAAGGGGGCGGATGATGATAATCCCGATCCCGACATTGTCGATCCCGATGGTAATGGCGAAGATCCTAATGGTGGTGGTGATACGACACCGACAGCAAGCAAGGCGGAAGATTTTGTTTTTGTTGATGATGGAGTTGGGTATTTTATTAAAGCCTATGTTGGCAACGAAAAAACGGTTGTTATTCCTTCAACATATAAAGGAAAACCGGTGATTGCTATAGAAAAATGGGCCTTCTTTGAAAATGAAACCATGGAGTCATTAACAATCCCTAGCAGTATCAAAACGATTGGCGAAGATGTTTTTAACGGCTGTACGGCTTTAAAAACACTTACTATTGAAAACGGTGTCGAAAGTATCGGTTTCAATGGCTTTTCTTACTGCACTTCCTTAGAGACCATTGTTTTACCAGATAGTTTAACTTATGTTGGTCCACTAACTTTTGAAGGCTGTACGGCCCTAAAGTCGGTAACTTTTGGAAAAAACTTGCAATCAATTTCTCCTTTTACTTTTAAGGACTGTGAGAATTTAACCAGTGTCATCATTCCGGACAGTATTGAAGTGGTAGGAAGAGGAGCCTTTGAAGGCTGTAAAAATTTAAGTTATAATCTTTCCGAAAACGGTCAATATTTAGGAAATGACATTAATAAATATGTTTTGTTGGTAGGGGTCAGTGATTTAAGCGCCACGACTTTTAAAGTGCACGATGATTGCCAAGTGTTGATTGGTGGCGTCTTTCAAGGAAACAAGCTTTTAACAACTGTTACTTTAGGAAATAAGTTAAAAAATATTAGTAATCGGGCTTTTTACGATTGTTCGGGTTTAACTTCCGTCACTGTTCCCAAGAGCGTTCAATTCATCGGCGATAATGCGTTTAGTAAATGTAGCGAATTAAAAACGGTTACCTTGGGGGCGGGAGTGAAAGAAATTAGAAGTAATGCCTTTGAAAGATGCACTAAACTGGAGACGATTAATCTTCCTGAAGGCCTCACTTTAATTAACGACAATGCTTTTTATAATTGCTCGGGTCTTACAAGTATTAATCTTCCCCATAGTCTTGAAACAATTAGTAAGTATGCTTTTTATTCTTGTAATAATTCCATCTTCAGTGTCGATGGAAGTAGCGGGAATCAATATTTAGGAAATGCAAACAATCCTTATTTGGTGTTTATGGAAGCAAATCAATACGCTACTAATGTTAATGTTCATCCTGATTGTAAGATTATTGCCGGTGGAGCTTTTTACTATCATAATAAGTTGGAAAGTGTTACCTTCCCTGAAGGGCTGATGCATATTGGTGATGAAGCATTAGGTTGGTGTCATAATTTAAAAACGAAAGTAATCATCCCCAAGAGTGTGAAAACAATCGGTTCCAAGTTATTAAGTGCTTGTTCCAATTTAACAGAACTTGAAGTTGCCGCCGGGAATACTGTCTATGATTCGAGAGATAATTGCAATGCCATTATTGAAACAGCTACCAATAAGCTAATTGCAGGAATCAAGACATCAACGATTCCGGAAGGGGTTGTGGAGATTGCGGAAAATGCTTTTGAATATGCTCGCTTTAAAACAATTACGATTCCTAACACCGTTACAAGTATTGGCGATGGCGCCTTTGCTTATTCTTCGGCTTTGGAAGATATTACCATCCCCGACAGTGTCACAAACTTAGGAGCTGATGCTTTTAGAAGTTGTTCGGCTCTTAAAACAGTTACCCTTGGCAGTGGTCTTAAATCAATTAAAACATGGACCTTCAATTGGTGTGAAAACTTAACATCAGTAACGATGACGGATTCAATTACCTATATTGGGGACAGCGCCTTTACCGGATGTGTTTTATTAGCATCAATTACACTTCCTGATAGCCTTGTTTTGATTGATGATTCGGCTTTTGCCGGTTGTGCCGTTTTAGCAACAATTAAACTCCCCAGCAGTGTGGAGTCGATTGGCAGTGGTGCTTTCAATGGCTGTGATGCTCTAATGTCCTTGCTTATTCCCTCCAGCGTCAAACATATTTTTGGAAAAATATCCTATAGTAAAAATAATTTAGAAACATTTTATTGTGAAGCAACATCTACACCACAGGGCTTCTTTGCTGATTGGCATAACGAAAAAACTGTTTATTGGTATAGCGAAACAGAAAACAAAGACGGTGCTCATTGGCGTTATGTTGATGGTGAACCAAGCATTTGGTCTTAAAACTGTTATCGTAAAATAAGTGATTTGTCCTTCAGGTAGTAACTACAAACAAATTATTTAATTAAGTTTGCTTATTTTCTCAATTCCCATTATAATAAGCTTACTACAAATGAATGAGGGACTCACAAATGTCATTTAAATTAAAGTTTATCCATGATGAGAGCGTTAAGGAAACCGAAGTTATCATCAAGGCCAAAGCCCAAACAGAAGAAGTAAATAAAATTCTTGAGCTTCTAGGTGGTGAGAAACTTTCTTGCCATCTCCTTTCCGACAAACAATTGATTGATATGAATGATATCGTCATTCTATCAAAGAGTGGACGATTTATATCGATAAAAACCATTAATGGTGAATTTGTTTTAAGCGAACCTTTATATCAAATTGAACCAAAACTTAATCCTACATGGTTTGTTAAGATTTCCCAATCGGAGATTGTCAATCTTAGATATGTTAAGCAATGGAGTTTTGAAGGAGGAGGAACCATTAAAATTGAGATGATCAACGGGATTAGGTCCTATACTTCAAGGCGCTACACGAAAGCAATTAGAGAAATATTAAGAGGAGGAAAGCCTCTAAAATGAAAAAAATGTTAATTATTAGAATCGTTATCGGTTTCATTGTCGGTGTCGTGATGGGGAACCTCATTACTTTAATGGTTAATCTTGCTTATGGGGAAGGGGCAATCCTCGTACCTCCGCATCAGGTAGAAGCCATGGGATATGGATTAGCCCTCATTTTCCAAACGGTACTATCAGGCTTACTGGGGGTCGTTTGTATCGGTGGTATTAGTTTTTATGACATTGAAACATGGAGTTTGTTGCAAGCGACCATCGCTCATTCACTGTCCATGATGATTAGCTTTATTGTTGTCTTTTCCGCGCTCCAATGGGTCCCCTTTACTTTGGTCAATTGTTTGGTGATTGCGGCTCTTGTTCTTGTTACCTATGCCCTCATTTGGGTAATTATGTATTGGATGTGGAAAAAAGAAGTGGAAAAAATGAATGAGGATTTAAAAGCTTTTCGAGTAAAGGAAGGAAAATAAACTTAAAAATGGCTGCTCCTAACAAAATAGTTGGGAGCAGTTTTTAATGTAAAAACCATCCCCATTAGTTTTACATAAAAACATGATATAATAAAACTAATAAAAAAAGATATTTTCAAATAAATTAAGATGGATGATAGGAGATAATAATGTTTAAGTGGCTATTTTTAATGTTGTCATTACTGTTTTTGATTAATTTATCCGCTTGTACAAATGAAAACAAAATAACGGATGCTATCAAAATAGCAAAAGAGCAAATGGGAATAAACGAAGTCTTAGTTGCCTCGGTTGGCTCTTCGGATAGCGAAATCAAAAGGGAAGATACGAGGCGATTTTGTTATTATGTTCTTGGTTTAAATAGTGACAATGAAGAAATATTTGTTGTTGTTCCGGCTTTAAAGTCGCAAGCCGCTTATCTAGTTAACTGGCCTTTTAATAAAACATTCACTAAAATCGTTGCTGATTTAAACGCATCTTCCGAAGGTGATATTTTAATAAAAGATGATTATCATCAAGTAGCACTAATTGATTCCATCGCAATAATGAGGCAGTATGATAGTAGTTTGGAAGTAGAGAAACTAGATTTTAAATTGATGATTGTTTATCGAGGATATACCATAACGCAAGCAAACAAAGCCATCGTTATCAAAGGAAAAGGTTTTTCATAATAGTAAGAATAGGAAACAAAAAAACGACATCTTTTAAGGTGTCGTTTTCCATAGATCTTAATCGTGGGGATTGTTGATAATGATGACATCTTCGACATCATTAGATGAGATAAAATAGGATGAACTGTTTTTCTCAACATCAATGGCAATCTTTCCTGATTCAATGAATGGTTCGGAAGAGATATTCTTGCCATCACCCTCATTCATATACGGTTCATAACTAATTGGTGTTGCCACCGCAATCGTATAATCAATATCAAAGGTGTTTTCCTTTGAAGCATAGATTTTGAAAGTTGCCGTTTTTTCCAGCAAGTTTTCTAAAGTTGCATATATCTCTTGGCCATTCGTTAAGGATAATTTACTTTCATTTAGCACTAAACCGTCTTTCACAACCACAAATTCGTATTCATCTAAGCCAACATTTAAGTTTTTGGAGACTCGAACATAATCTTTCGTTGAATCTTCATTGATGTAATAAGTCATTTGGAGGATGGTTTTTTGGTTTTGGATTTCTTTGCTGCCTTTTAAAGTGTAAGTTTTAGCTTCAGCACGAACAAAACCATTTATTTCCAAGCGATTGTTGGCGACTAAATACTCATTGTAATAAATGTCATAATGGAGATTTTCATCCAATAAACCGATGCCGTCGTAAACAATTTTGTTAGTATAATAACGATTATCACTGGCTTGCCGGTAAAAGTGGTTGTGGTCGTAGGCCAGCATGATTTCAATCGGTGATAGATAACGATTAAGGAAACTAAGTTCGTTAAAAACTAATAAATCACTATTTCCTTGTTTATCTAAGTTTTCACCGGCAAATACATCATTGGTGCTGTAAATCATGGCGACAACGGAAGTTGCAATAAATCCATAGACTTCATCGGATGAATCATATAAGGCCTGGCTTTCAGCAAGCGGATAGTCTTCATCGGAAGACATTTTTAAGGCAATCGCTAAGGGAATGGCAAGGGCAATCACCAAGATAGAGCTTAGGGCTACTCGCCAAGAGAAGGTAAAAGCCATTTTTTTGGGAACTAGCGGAAGTGAAGGTTCGATAACAGCGGTGTTTAAGATATGTGAAGAATTGGGGGTTGGAATTTCCGCCATCAACTCTTCGCGGATTAATTGGATTTTATCTTTGGTTCGCATGGTTTTCACTTCCTTTCTGCTCGGATTTTTTTCATGGCCCGGCTAAAATGCCAAAGGCTTGTCCCCAAAGGGAGATTGACGATTTTCGCAATCTCCCGATGGGGTAAGTTTTGCATAATCCGTAACAAAAAGATTTGTCGTTCAATATCGGTGAGGAGTGCCAATAATTCATCGACTAAAACCCTTCTTTCACCTTGGGCTTGTTCGGTGGGCATCAAGCTTTCGCTTTCCGCAACATCAACTAAAGTTTCTTTTTGTTTACGGCGGTAATAATCAATCGCTTTATTTCTGGCAATGGTCGCAAGCCAGCTTAAAAAATTACGACCTACTTGGTATTGATTAATCTTTTCCAGCATCGTGATATAAGTATCTTGCATGAGGTCCTGACAAGCATCGCGGTCTTTCACAATCCCGACGATAACGGCATAAACAGTTGCTTTGGTTTCATGATAGATAAATTCAAAGGCCTGTTCATCTTTTTGTCTTAAGGCTTCAATATAAGCATCATAATTAGCCATAAACTCACTCCTTTAGGAAGGGTTATGTTAATTATATCATTTTGCTCATTCCTAATCAATTATGAGGTGGGATTAACGATAATTTGGTTTATTCTTATTTAGCATCAACGAAGGCTTTTTCGAAAATGATATCATCAACAACGGATAAATCACCAAGCAAATTATGCGAAGTTGCGACTTCACCACTAATGACATAGAGATAATCGTCGACACGGAAAGCGCGTTTGATAGCGAAATCATAACGCCAGTAGTAGCCTTCATACATGCTCTTATTTTGTTGGAAATAATTGATATGGCTGAAAGAATACTTAAGTGTAATCGGTGTTTCTTTAGTTTCATCAACGGAGAAAATCACATAGTCATTCGTGCTTGAGTAATAATAATTATCCCAGTTTGAACGCCATAATGTAAAGCCGAAGCAGTTACGGGTTTTATCAATCATAATCGCTTTATGGTTCCAGGTGGCTTCACTGTAGGACCAAGAATTTTGACCGTTGCTTAAAATTAAGGGTTTACCGACTTCAACCGGGTTTTCTTGGTCAGTGATATCATAAAGTGCTAACTTCATGCCAGTGGTCCTGCCATCAACAGCATCAAAGCCAATTCCTAAAATTAAAGTATCGGTCCAAGGATGTTGGTAGGTGCTGAAACCGGGGATTTCTAAAGCACCAATAATTTTCGGATTATAGGGATCCTTTAAATCAACGGTGTAGAAGGGATCGGTTCTTAAGAAGGTAACGATGGTAGCGATATCTTTATTGAAACGAACGGATTGGATGCTTTCGCCCGGTTTTCCAAGTCCGGAGTCAATTTTACCGACAACTTCTAATTTATAGGCTTCATCAACTAACTTTCGTTCAAAAACATATAGACGGTTAACGACATCTTCGCCCCAACCATCGGTGGTAGCTAAACGCATATAGCCATTGTATTCATCCATAGCAAATTGGTTAATGACTATGCCTTCAAATTCACCGGCACCGCCGAAGGAAACTTCGCCCGTTTTGCTGTTGATTTGGAAAGAAAATAATAAGCCCTTTTGTTTCCAAGTGCCAAATAAATCGTTGATAAAACTTCTTGTATAATAATTGGCGGCGAAATAAATGGCCGTTGGTGACACATAAATTTGTCCCCAATAAGATGCTGATAAGAAAACATCATTAGCAATGCTTCTTTCTTTACCTAAATTAATGGTTGTAATAATGTTAAAGGCTTGATAAAACGAATCAGGCAAATATTTGATTTCCGAATAATCAAAGTATTTGGCTTCACCGTTATGAATATACCATGGTCGGATATCGGTTTCTTCATTTTTTAAATCATAATAATTGGGCTGATAATTGGAAATTAAATATAAATTATCTTTAATTAAGCGAGAACCTTCAATATAGCCGGTAATTTGATAACTGTCGACTTTCACAAGCGTTTCAATATCATAAATATCAACAATACTCATGTGAATGTAATTATAATAATACGGATAATAATCGAGTACCGGTTCTGTTGCTTCTTCGTTATCAGCATCGTCCTTATTTTTTTCTAAAATATGGTAGGAATATTCCATTTTTTGGCCGGTAACAACTAAGTATTTATCGGTCACATATAAATCGGAATAATAAGTGTAGGAATTATAGTTCTCACCGGTGACGGGAGTGATTTTTTCATTGAGAACCAGTTCCATTTGGCCCTTTCCTAACAGTTTAATGACTTGTAGACGGTTCCAACTGACAATATAAATGCGGGAGCCATCGGTTTTAATAATGTCACCTTCATCGACTCCTTCCACCTGCACATTTGTTTTTGTATAATCGGTGCTGGTGTAGTCAGTTTCGCGGTCACTAGACTTGGGAGAGGCGCTGTCGTCTTCCAACCAACTGTTGACGCCATCGAATAGGGGGCGGTTTTTCGTTTCTTTAACCAAACTCTTTAAGTTTTCACTATCGGTAACCGTATTTAGACCTAAATCTTTAGCGTTTTGCTTGTTACCGACGGTACAGCCACTAACAAATAAACTGAGGATTACGAGCATTAATAATAAAAATTTTTTCATAAAATTAAGACACCTGCCTTTTCACTTATAATACGAACCATCTTCTTATTTTATTGGTAAAACTTTTATTTATCATTTTAGCTATTTATGCTATAATTTAAGTGCTACATGAAACAAAAGAAAGAGAAGGAAAGATATGACAAAATTATCCGATGACGAAGACACGATCACGATGATGGCGGTTGTGAAAGATCAACCGCACAAAGGCTTTAGTTATGTGAAAAAACAAATTTCGACGGCCCTTTTGCCGCATGAAGTTTTAGTAAAAGTTGCCATGACTTCGTTTTGTGGGACGGATTACCACATTTACAGCTATGATGCTTGGGCCCAAAAACGTTTAAAATTACCTTTAACGGTTGGCCACGAATTCAGTGGCGAGATTGTGAAAGTGGGGGATAAAGTAACGAGGGTCAAAATTGGCGATTTGGTTAGTGCCGAAACCCATATTATTTGTCATGAATGTGAGTTTTGTTTGCGGGGGGAAGGCCATATTTGTGAAAACACGAAAGTTATCGGTGTTGATACTGACGGCTGTTTTGCTCGTTATGTGAAAATTCCGGAACATAATTGTTTCATTAATAGTCCCACGATGAATCCTTTGCATTTGTCTGTGCAAGAACCTTTGGGAAATGCGGTCCACACGATAGCTCATTTTGATGTGAACAACAAAGATGTTGTGATTTTAGGTTGTGGGCCGATAGGTTTAATGGGGGTTGATGTTGCGAAAGCCCTTGGCGCTAAAAAAGTCATCGCTATTGAAGTGAAACCTTATCGAGCGCAATTGGCCCAAGCTATTGGGGCCGATGTCGTTATCAATCCGCTTCAAGAAGATGTCATTGCCCGGGTTTTTGCGGAAACCAATGGTCGGGGAGCCGATGTTATCGGTGAATTTAGCGGTAATAAAGTCGCAATTGAACAGGCCTTTAAATATCTTAAAGCCGGTGGGGGGATGTCGATGTTAGGGATTCCTTCCCAAAAAATTGAACTGGATTTTGCGACCGAGGTGGTTTTTAAAGGCATCAGCATTTATGGAGTCACCGGTCGTCGCATCTATGATACTTGGTATCAAGTGCGTGATTTATTAGAGAAAAACCTTTTACATTTAGATAAAATCATTACCCACATCTTCCCCTTACGGGAAATTAACCAAGCTGCGGAAATCATGGGCAGTGGCAACAGTGGGAAAATCGTCTTAATTCCGGAGGACAGTATTGATGAATAATTTACAATTTTTAGAAGATAAAATTGCGGAACTAAAGGAACAAGGTGTCTATCGGCAACTACCGGTGAATACGGGTCCCTGTGCCAATGTCATTTACTTAAAGGGCCAAGAAATTGTCAATTTATCAAGTAATAATTATCTAGGTTTTGCCAATCATCCGCGGCTTATTCAAGCTGCTAAAGCGGCTACTGATAAATATGGCGCTGGCGCCGGCAGTGTTCGCACCATTGTTGGCAATCAAGATTTGTTGGAAGAACTGGAAAACCTCTTAGCTTTGTTTAAACAAGAAGAAGCGGTAACTTGCTTTCAGTCCGGTTTCAACTGTAATTTAGGAACGATTCCTGCCATCACCGAGGCCGGTGATTTAATCGTCAGTGATGAAAAAAACCATGCCTCGATTATTGACGGCACCCGTTTATCAAAAGCGGAACGGACAATCTACCGCCACAACGACATGGATGATTTAGAGCGAATCTTAAAAGAAAAACGTTCTCAATACCGTAATGTGTTAATTATCACTGACGGTGTCTTTTCCATGGATGGCGATTTAGCCAAATTGCCTAACATTGTTGCTCTGGCCAAAAAATACCAAGCTTTAACTTATGTTGATGATGCCCACGGTAGTGGGGTTTTAGGAAGAAGTGGCCGTGGAACCGTCGACCATTTCCATTTACATGGTCAAGTAGATTTCATTATCGGAACTCTCAGCAAAGCCATCGGTGTTGTCGGTGGGTATGTCGCATCCAAACAGATTGTGAAGGATTGGTTATTACATCGTGCTCGCACCTTGCTTTTTTCCACTGCCCTACCACCGGCGGCCATCGGTGCCACCATTGAATCTGTTAAGATGCTGATGGAAAGCGAAACCTACACTCAAAAACTATGGGAAAATGCCCGTTACTTTAAAAAGGCTCTCGGCAATCTCGGCTTTGATCTAGGGCACAGTGAAACCCCGATTACCCCCGTTATGGTGGGAAAAGAAAGCCTAACGATGGAATTATCGCGCGGTTTATTGGCGGAAGGCGTCTTTGTTTCTGGGATTGTTTTTCCGACAGTTCCCGCTGGACAAGGACGGTTACGCGTGATGCTGTCAGCTAGTCATACCAAGGCTAATTTGGATTTCGCCATTGCCGCTTTTGCGAAGGTGGGGAAAAAATTGAGGATTATCAATTAATGAAAGCTTTCCCTAAACAATATATTGTGGCACACCGCGGTGCCTCGGGTTTAGTACCACATGAAAATACCTTAGAAGCCTTCCAAAAAGCGATTGATGTCGGGGCCGATTGCATTGAACTTGATGTGCGAAAAACGAAGGATCAGCAGATTATCGTCATCCATGATGACCATCTTTTGGAAGCAGTGGTAAAAGAGACCAATTATGCTGATTTATTAGCCATTAGTAATGGTTTGGGTTATCATCTTCCCTTGCTTTCGGAAGCGTTAAAATTAGTAAAAGGAAAAATTCTCGTTGATATTGAAATCAAAGAAGCCGGTTATGAAGAGGAAATCGTCGATTTAATTCATCAGTATTTGAGTAATGATGAATTTATGATTCGTTCTTTTGAAGATCAATCCGTTTTAGCCGTCAAAAAATATGATCCACAAATTATTACGGCCTTATTACTGGGGAAAGATAAACCGAAACATGTGGTTTTAACGCGGTTGTCGGAGTTGTTTCCTGGGTTTAGGTTACGCCGGTGCCGTGCTGACTATGTTTCCCCCCATTATAGATTGTTGCGTTTTGGGTTTATCAAGCGGATGAAATGGCTTAAAAAAGCGGTTTCGGTTTGGACGCTTAATGATGAAAACCTAATCCGCAAATATTTAAAAATGGGTGTAGATTCATTAGTCACTGATTATCCGAATTTAGGTTTGAAATTAAGAGATGAATTATCAAAAAAGGGTTAACTATTTTAAAGCTAACCCTTTTAGTATTAAAGATTGTAGATTTGTGAATATTTCTCGATTAAGTAATTGATATAATATTGGGGCTGGAATTTCTCCTTAACGACATTTTCAAATAAGGCTTTTGGATGTTGGGTAGCCCCATAGCGGTGGAGTCGCTCTTTAAACCAAGAATTGATGGCTTTAGTAGTACCTTGTTTTAGAGATTTAAAAACGGGGAAATCTTTTTTCATCGTTGCTAACATTTGGGCGGCATAAGCCGAACCTAAAGCATAGGAAGGGAAATAACCGAACCCGCCAAACGCCCAATGAACATCTTGTAAGACGCCTTCTTTGTCATTAGGAACATCTAAATCTAAATATTCTTTCATTTTTTCATTCCAAACCCGCGGTAAATCATTAACCGTAATTTCGTTATTGAAAAGTGCTTTTTCGATGTCATAGCGTAGCATAATATGGATAGCATAGGTTAATTCATCGGCCTCAATGCGAATCAATGAAGCTTGACCACGATTGATGGACTGATGGAAATCATTTAGAGTAATACCTTTTAGTTGTTTTGGAAAGGTTTTTTTAAGTTTTGGAAAATGAACTTTCCAAAATTCTTTACTACGGCCGATGATGTTTTCATAGAAGCGGGATTGGGATTCATGCAAGGCCATGGAAGCACCACCGCCGGAATTGGTTTGTTCTAAAGCCGAATCAACTTGTTGTTCATAAATGGCATGACCCATTTCATGGATGGCGGAAAAGATTGCTGAAGTGAGGTTGTTTTCATAATAGTGGACGGTGAAGCGAACATCGCTGGACCCAAAACCCGATGTAAACGGATGCTCACTTTCTTTCATCAAGCCGCGGTTGCGGTCAAAACCCATCACATCTTGTAAATAGTATATAAACTGTTTTTGTTTTTCGACGGGGTAGGTCGCATTTTCAAAATGGTTTTGGTAAACGAGGGGTTTTTTAAGCACTTTTTTCACAAACGGCACTAAATCGCGTTTTAAGGCATCAAAGAATAAATCACAATCTTCCATCAAGAAGTCACGTTCAAAATCGTTCAGTAAAACATCATAACCTTTTAAACGGTCAGTTTCTAGATACTGCACATATTTTTTTAAATAGGCCACGATTTTTTCCAAAGTGGGAGCAAATTTAGACCAATCGGCAGCCTTTTTGGCTTCTGCCCAAATTTGTTGACTATCAGATAAAATTGTCATGAACTCTACATATTCATTCATGGGAATTTTTTTCATATTATCTAGACTGCGTTTTGTTTCCTCAATTTCATGTTTTAAAATCGGCTCCAACTGTTCTTTCTTGGCAAACAGTTCATCAACAATGTTACTGGTTTCTTCTGAAGTTTGTAGTTTATAAGCTTCTTCGCTCAAAACCCCCATTTGGATGGAGCGGTTAGCAAAACAGCCCTTGGGGGCTTCGGTGCTGGCATCCCAACTGGCAAGATAATTGGCAAATTGGTAGGCTTTCATCTTTTTTCGTAGGTTTTCATATTGCTTAATTAAGTTTTCCATATTTTCCTCCGCTCATTATTATATCATAATTCTTTTGATTGCTTTAAAAAAACTGAAAATTGGTTGTAAATGAAAGTTATAATCAGTATAATAATTAATAGGTGTGATTATGAAAGATATTGTTTTTGCCTTTAAATCATTGGGATTGCTCATAAAAAAATATCCGATTACTTTATTAAGCGAAATCTTGATTACTTTAAGCAGTTTAGCAATGACCTTAATTCCGATTTATGTTGTACAAACAATCGTTACCGATTATCAGGCGGGTGCAAGTATTTCCACCATTTTGGGGAAAATCGGGCTGTACTTAGTCGCTTTAATTGGCCTTTCGCTGATTCAATTACTTCTCTCCTTCGTTACTATTTATGTCGCTCGCAACTTTCGGGTAACAGTAGCAACGATGTTGTTTCAGAAATTAAAGCATATTGATTATGATTTTCATGAAAACACCACTTTCTTGAATAATTATACGCGGTCCTTAGAAGAAGGCCCGGACCGGATTTATTTTTGTGCTTACCATCAAATTACCTTAATTAGAACGATTATTCAGAGTTTCGGCGTGTTTGCGGTCATTTCGCAGATGCATCCCTATGCGGTTTTTTATGCCGTTGTCATCGGTCTCATCTTCGTGATCCTTAGATATCGAGTTGGTAAGATTGGTTATCAGCAACGGTCGATTGAGCGTCCATTATATCGAAAACGAAATTACTTAAATCGAGTGTTCTTTTTAAAGGATGCGATGGCGGATTTAAAAACAACTGCCATTGAGGCTTTGCTCCTTAAAAATCATCATCTTGTCAGTCAAGAATTAGTTAAAGTCTATGACCATTATGCCCTTAGGAAAACAATTTGGGAGTTTTTAGGAAGTGTTTTAATTGCCTTTATTTATCCTGGTGTGCTAGGGATTGTTGCTTACTATGCTTTTATTGATTTACAGATTGCCGCTTTTGCTTCACTGACGGTGGCAGCGACGACGATTGCCAATTTAATTTCCCGTTTAGTCAATATTTTAGCAAACATTCAAAGTGAAATGATTGAAAGCCGAGTACCCTTTATTTTTTTATCAATGACATCGAAAATTGAAGGCCGGGGTGGTCAAAGGGTTGGTGATTTTCAAAGTTTAAAAATCAAGCATCTTGATTTTGGCTATGATGAAAAGATTGTCCTTCACGATCTCAATATGGAAATTAAACAAGGGGATAAAATTGCCATTGTTGGGGCTAATGGCGCCGGGAAAACGACGCTTGTGAAGTTGTTGCTGCGCTTATACGATTGCAGCAAGGGTGAAATCGTTTATAATGGTGAACCATATCCTTCTCTTGATCCTTCATCACTACGCAAAAAAGTCGGCGCTGTTTTTCAAAATCCAGAAGTTTATAGTGTGACAATCGGCGAAAATGTTCTTTTGAAACCGGTGGAAACGAAAGAAGAAGAACAATTAGTTATTGATGCTTTAAAGTTCAGCGGTCTTTATGATGATGTTATGCGTTATGAAGAGGGCATTCAAACTTTGGTAACACGAGAATTTCAAATTAAAGGCGCTATTTTTTCCGGCGGTCAAATGCAAAAACTGGCAATTGCCCGTGGGTTTGCGCAAAACTATCAACTGTTTATTCTTGATGAACCCTCAAGTTCTTTGGACCCCTTGGCGGAAGCCAAACTTTACCAAAATATGTTGGAATTAGGTAAAGACAAAACCCTATTATTCATTTCTCATCGTCTCAGCACAACGATTAATTGTGACTATATCTACTTGTTTGAAAACGGGATAATTGTGGAAGCGGGGAAGCATGATGATTTAATGAAATTAAAAGGACAATATTGGGCCATGTTTAACTCCCAGTCCGAAAAGTATTTGGGAGGTGAACAAATTGATTAAATCCTTTTTTAAGAATGTGAAAATCATCCGTTATGTCTTTTCCTTTTGTCCGCTTTATGTCGTTATTTCGCTTTTTTATATTGCTGCTAATGCCCTCAGTGCGGTTTTTAAAATCTTTTTAATCCGCAAAGTGATTGATTTAGTCGTTAATGCTCAAAGTTTTGCTTTAGTTTTAAAAGAATTAATCATTTATGCAGCGATTATTTTGGGGACATCGCTTGTTAAAGTCGTTTATGATGGTTATTTTTTTGGTCGCTATCGCACCATTTATGTTGGCAAAATGCAAAACTTAATGTATTCAATGACGAAAACCATTGATTATGAAGATTTCGACAATCCGGAATTTTATGACAAATATGCACGGGCTTTGCGGGACGGTTCTTATCGCGGGATTCGGGTGTATGAGGATTTAGTGCGCTTTGCTTCCTCAATGACAAACTCGATTGCCATCGGGTCCATCATTTTAATTAGTGATGCCTGGTTGCTCCTCATTATTTTGCTTTCCTCAATTATTGTCATTATCTGTGATAATTTAATCAATAAAAAATGGTATGACCTAGATAAGCGCACGGAAACTAATCGCCGTATGTACCGTTATGTGAATCGGGTTTTTTACCAACAAAAATATGCTGCCGAAATTAAAACGACCAGTATGAGTGATTTGCTGGTGCAAAGATATCAGGACCATGCAAAAATCATCAATGGCGAATACTTACGCACACAACGAAAAGTTGCTTCCATTGATTTCATCAGCCAATTTTCGAGTGTTTTTATTGAGCAAGGTGGCACCTATATTTATATGACCATTAAACTGTTTAAGAATCTTGTGCAATTGGGGGAATTCACTTCCGTCCTTAATGCCGGTTTATCGTTGTCGGGCAACTTTGTGGAGGCCATCAATTTCTTAACCCGGATTAAATTAAATGCCTTATACATTGATGACTTTTTATGGTATATGAATTATCAAGCTAAATTAGAAACAACGGGCAAAGAACTTGTTAAGGAACCCTTGCAAGTGCTTGCGATTGATGATTTATCTTTTAAATACCCGAATAATGCGACTTACACCTTAGAAAACTTGACCTTAAAAATTAAACAAGGTGAGAAATTAGCGATTGTTGGTTTAAACGGGGCCGGCAAGACGACGATTGTAAAACTGTTGCTTAAGTTTTATGAGTATGAACAAGGTCGCATGTTCTTTAATCGTTATGATTACCGGGATTTGGCAGAAGACGAGTTACGAAAACAATTTTCAATTGTCTTTCAGGATTTTCAAATTTATGCCGTCACCATTGGTGAAAATGTCTTAATGCGAGAAATTAAAACTTTAGAAGATGAAAATTTAGTTTGGGAAGCTTTAGATAAGGTCGGCTTAAGAAATTTTGTAGAGAATTTACCCGATGGTTTAAATACCTTGGTAACTAGAGAATTCGTTCAAGACGGCGTCGTTTTTAGTGGCGGTGATCGCCAAAAATTAGCGATTGCCCGTGTTTTCGCTTCCGATGCCCAAATTTATATTTTGGATGAACCAACATCTGCGCTTGATCCTTATTCCGAAAAAGCCATCAACGATCTTATCATCACCAATGCGGCTAATAAAACCATCATCATCATCGCCCACCGCCTATCAACAGTGGTTGATGTTGACCACATCATTTTAATTGAACATGGGCAAATCGTTGAAAGTGGCACTCACGAACAATTAATTAATCTACAGCAACGCTATTATCACTTATTTTCTACCCAAGCGTCGATGTATAAGAAGAACAATGATAATCAAATCATTGAAAGCGATATGGAAGACACCATCTAAGGATGGTGTTTTTTGCTTAGGACTAATTTACACATTTACTATTTTATACAATCAAACTTAATAAAAGAAAGAAAACTTGAATCTTTAATAAGTTGTGCAAAGATAATAAAAGTGGTATAATTTGTTCATCTTAATAAAGGAGGAATTATGCGTAAATTTCTTAAAGAATTTGGTCAATTTATACAAAGAGGAAATGTTTTGGATTTGGCCGTTGGTGTTATTATCGGTGGAGCTTTCGGAAAAATCGTTTCCAGTTTGGTCAAAGATGTGTTAATGCCCTTAATCGGTTTGTTTGTTGGTGGTAATTTAGCTGAAATGTCTTGGGAATTAACGCCGGCAGTCATGAACGGTGCCGAGATTGTGAAACCGGCGACCACCTTAAATTATGGCTTATTTATTCAAACAGTTATTGATTTTCTTATTATTTCTTTAGTCATTTTCACGCTTCTTAAAGCCATCATGAAAGCGAGAAAGATTGCGGAAAAGGCTAAGGCTGACCGTGAAGCCAAAGCTGCACATGAGAAGGCCCAAGTCGAAGCCGTAGCGGAACCGGTTCCTGCCAAACCAACAACGGAAGAATTACTTACCGAAATTCGTGATTTATTGGCTAAGCCTAAACCAAAACCAAAGGCGTAAATCATTAGGCCACCGCTTGGTGGCTTTTTACTTGCATTTTAAGCATTGTTTCTTTATAATTAATTAAGGTGAAAAAGATGAAAACGATAGTTATTACTGGTGCTTCTTCAGGAATTGGTTTAGTAACGGGGGAATACCTTGCTAAGCAAGGTTACTTGGTCTATGGTTTGTCCCGCACTAAAGGAAGTAGCACTTTAATTAAATACTTAAGTTGTGATGTTACTGACTCCGAACAAGTTAAGTCGGCTTTTGGTCAAATTAAGGAACCAATCGATGTTGTTATCAATAATGCCGGTATGGGCATCAGCGGACCGGTGGAATTTACCCCCAAAGAGGAGATTGACCAAATTTTATCAGTTAATCTAATGGGGGTTGTTAATGTTTGTCAGGAAGCGATTCCCCGTTTACGCATAACAAAAGGCAAAATCATCAATCTTGGCAGTATTGCCGGGGAGTTGGCCATTCCTTTTCAAAGCTTTTATTCACTTGTAAAAGCGGCTGTTGCTAGTTTTTCCGAAGGTTTAAATAATGAATTAAGACCCTTTGGCATTAAAGTTACGGTCGTTTTACCGGGTGATACCAAAACATCGTTTACCCAAAACCGCCAAAAACCAAAAGTCATTGATGAACTTTATGCCAGACGTTTCCAGCGGTCGCTTGCGAAAATGGAAGAAGACGAACAAAAAGGGAAAAACCCCTTGACGGTTGCGAAAACCATTTCCCGCATTATTAAAAGAAAACACCCACCACTGAAAGTGGCAGTGGGCTGGGAATATAAACTCTTCGTCTTTTTAAAACGATTATTACCGACAAAATTTGTGAATTGGTTGCTTTATCAACTATATGGTCGCTAACATGAATAAAAAATGGGAATTGTTTTTTACTTTTTTTAAAATCGGTCTCTTTACTTTCGGTGGCGGTTATGCGATGATCCCTTTAATTCACCATGAACTGGTGGAAAAAAAACAGTGGATAAACGATGATGAAATGGTCAATATGATTGCGATTGCGGAGTCCACTCCGGGGGTCATTGCCGTTAATTCCGCAACCTTTGTGGGCTATAAAATTGCTAAGTTTTGGGGCGGTTTGTTGGCAACCATTGGCGTTGTTCTGCCTTCTTTTATTATCATTAGTTTAATTGCCCTCTTTTTTGAAAACTTTCTCGCCATTCCTTTAGTGGCGGCCGCTTTTAAAGGTATTCGAGCCGGAGTTGTAGTCCTCATTTTAAATGCTTGTTTGAAACTTTATAAGAAATCGCCGAAAACGGCTTTGGCTTATTTGTTAATGGCTCTTGCTTTAGGGCTTAGTTTATTTGTGGACTTCCAGTATTTATCTTTTCTTCTCATTGTGTTTGGGATGGTGGTTGGTATCACTTCGCAAATGATTAAAAGAAAGAAGGAAATAAAATGATTTATGTAGAATTGTTTTTTGTTTTCTTTTTGATTGGTTTATTCACCATTGGCGGCGGTTATGCCATGATTCCCCTCATTGAAGATCAAGTGGTCAGCCGGGGCTGGTTGACTTATGAAAAAATGTTGAATTTCTTTGCGATTGCGGAATCAACCCCCGGTCCCTTTGCGGTTAATACTGCGACTTTAGTCGGTTTTGAGCAAGGAGGGTGGTTGGGAGCGTTTGTGGCAACCTTGGGGGTTATTCTCCCTTCCTTTATCATTATTTTGATTATTGCTAAGTTCATCCAAAACTTTATGAAGTATGAAAAGTTCCAGTGGGCTTTACAAGGCGTCAAACCGATTGTTGTCGGGATGATTGCTGCCGTTGTGGTAAATCTTGTGTTTAAAAATATTTTTGGTGGTCTTTTTGCTTTTTCATATTTTGATTATATTGCCCTAAGTATCATGGTAATTATTGTTGTTTTAAGGTGGCGGTTTAAAAAGCTGAACCCGATTTATTTAATCATTATTTCAGGACTCTTAGGCATGTTAGCCTATACTTTCTTTCCCATCTAACTAAGCTATTTTCCCCAATAGCTTTTATTTTTTCGGTCTGTTTAGCACTTAATACTTGACAGTGCTAAAAAAATATTGTATAATTTCTAATAGATACTAAGAGGAGGATTTTTATGAGTGAAATAAAAGAATTTAAAACCGAATCAAAACGGTTGCTGGAATTAATGATTAATTCAATCTATACAAACCGAGAAATTTTCTTACGAGAATTAATTTCTAATGCTTCCGATGCCCTCGACAAATTCCATTATTTGTCGTTAACGGATCAAAAACTGGAAAAACGGGATTATGAAATTTTCTTGGAAATCAACAAAAAAGCCCGGACTTTAACCATCACCGATAATGGTATCGGTATGACTTACGAGGAATTGGAGAACGGCTTAGGCACGATTGCGCGAAGCGGTTCCGCAGAATTTATTAAGAATCTAAAAAACAAAAGTGATCAAGAAACTATAGACATTATCGGTCAGTTTGGGGTCGGCTTTTATTCGGCCTTCATGGTGGCTTCCAAAGTCGAAGTGCGGACGAAATCACCCTACAGTGACAAAGCTTATTTGTTTAAGTCGGCCGGCGTCGATACCTATGAAGTTGAAGAAGTCGAAGGTTTAAAAGAAGGAACAGCGGTAACGGTGTTCTTCCGCAAAAGTACAAAAGAAAACGACTTTGATGAATTCTTGGAAGAATATACCATTAAACGCTTAATCAAGAAATATTCCGATTATGTTCGTTATCCCATCAAAATGAACGTGAAGAAATCTGTCCCCAAAAAAGACAAAGAAGGTAAGGATATAGCCGGCAAATATGAAGATGTTTGGGAAATCGAAACCTTAAACTCGATGATTCCGCTTTGGAAAAAGCGCAAAAAAGATGTCACCGATGAAGAATTAGCCGAGTTCTACAAACAAAAATTCTATGACTATCAAGACCCGCAAGTTAATATTTTCTTTAATGTGGAAGGAGCCCTTAATTATACGGCTTTAATCTTCATTCCGAAGAAAGCTCCCTATAATCTCTATTCCGAAAAATATGAAAAAGGCTTGCAACTCTATTCCAAGGGTGTTTTCGTTATGGAAAAATGCAAGGAACTGGTTCCGGATTACTTAAGGTTTGTCAAGGGATTGGTGGATTCCAGTGATTTGTCTTTAAATATCAGCCGCGAGATTTTACAAAAGAACAAAGATTTAGAAAATATTGCTAAGAATGTTGAGAAGAAAATTCTCTCTAAGCTTGAGAGCATGTTGAAAAATGACCGTGACAAATACATTGAATTCTTTAAGAGTTTTGGCGTTAATTTAAAATTCGGGGTTTATGACCAATTTGGGGAAAAGAAAGACTTGTTAAAGGATTTATTGCTTTACCGTTCGGTTAACCAAGATAACTACATCACCTTAAAAGAATATGTAGAAACAATGCCTAAAGCCCAAGAATATATTTATTATGCTTCGGGAAAGACGAAGGAACAGGTTTTAGCCCTGCCCCAAATGGATTTAATTAAAAAGCAAGGTTTTGATGTCTTAATTCTTGATGAAGAAATTGATGAATTTGCCATCCAAATGTTGCAAGAATATGACAAGAAGAAATTTAAGTCCATTAACCAAGGCGATTTAGATTTATTATCCAAAGATGAAGAAAAAAAGATTGCAGAATTAAGTGAAGACAAGAAGTCAATGCTGGAAAAAATCAAAGAGATTTTAAAAGATGAAGTTTCGGATGTCATTTTATCCAAGCGCTTAACTGATTCTCCTGTTTGTTTAGTCAGTGCGGAAGGCTTATCCTTTGAGATGGAAAAAGTCATTGCCAATATGCCGCATGAAGAAAAACCGAAAGCCACCAAAATTTTAGAAATCAATCCTAATCACCCCTTGTTTAAAGCTTTGGAAAATCTTTATAACGACAACAATGACTTATTGAATGACTATGCTTCGCTTTTATATTCACAAGCCTTATTGATTGAAGGCTTTACCTTAAAGGACCCCGTTGCTTTTTCCAAACAAATGAGTGATTTAATGATTAAGGTTGCTAAATACTAATTTAATGAAATTGTCCCCCTTGGGGACTTTTTCTTTTGTTTACATAATTGTCCCAAAATGATATAATTTAAGCATCGAGGTCACTAAAATGAATAAAAAACGGCTTTTAAAATATGTTCCCTTACCGGATTTTCAAACTTTCAAAACGGTTTTGTTTGTTGGCCCTCATCCCGATGATATTGAAATATCTTCCGGAGCCTTAGTCAAACAAATGACGAAAAGAGGCGTTGTTGTTCACTTTTTGATTGCGACGGATGGCGGAGCGGGAACATTTGATCCGAAAGCCCAAGCTAAAGACATCATTGCAATAAGAAAAAAAGAAAGCGAACAAGCGGCCGCCTTTTTAGGTGTTAGCAGTTTAGAGATATTGCCCTTTGAAGATGGCGGTGTTTATTCTTTAGAAGCGATGACCGTGGCGATTGCGAAAAAAATCATTGCTATTAAACCGGATGCTATTTTTGCTCCCGATCCATTACTGCCAACGGAAGTTCATCCCGATCACCTCAATGTCGGCATTGCGGCTAGGAATGCCCTGACGATAGCAAGATTTCCGCTTGTTGCTGCTCGCCATGGTATTGATATTAGTAAAATCAAACAATTTCCCCAAGGCATGAACTTGGTATATTTTTATACGCATCGTGCTAATGTTTTTATTCCTATTTCCGAGCAAGAATTGGCGGATAAAATTACTGCCATCCGTTTCCATGCCAGCCAAATCGATCATACCATGGAGATAGTGATGCAATATTTGCAGTTTAAAGCCTTGGAATATGGCAAAAAAGCGCGGAGCAAATTTGGTGAAGGTTTTTTTGCTTTAGCCCCCGCTCATCAGCATTGTTTTTTAGAAAATATCTAATAAGGAGGACTTATGCGTTTAAAAGTAAAAGTCCCCGCTACTTTTGGTCGTTTGGGATGGGAAGTAGAAGGACTGGGTTTAGCTGTTACTTTGTATAATGAACTGTTTTTCGAAAGAGCCAAACAATGGGAGTTTGTAGGCTTCCCAGAACCCCAAGATGTTTATGAAAACCTAATCAAAAAGAGCATGGAAAAAGTCTTTTGGTTTGCGAAAATGGCAATGATGCCCTTTAAAGTCAGCTTGCTTCAATGTATTCCGGTTGGTAGAGGCCTAGGTTTTAATCCCTCTTTAATTGTGGCCACGGTGGTTGCCGCCAATTACTTTTTGGATCGTCGTTTTTCTTCAAATAATTTATTGAACATCGCCTCAGCAGTCAAAGGTTCATATGAATCAATTGCTCCCGCTTTATTGGGAAATTTATGTTCCAGTTATCAATTTGATGGTGAAGTCAAAAATATCATTTATCCGGTTTACGATGATTTAGTGATAACTCATTTAATTACAAAAAAAGAAAATAAAAAATTGGCACCGTTTAAAACCAATATCCAAGATTTCAGTTATCGTTTTTCGAAAGCCATCAATTTACCGAAAGCTTTTGCAACAGGAGATTTAGTTTTATTACGTGAATTGCTGGCAAACCAAGCTAATGAAGCGAGTTTTTTTAAAACCATCGGTAGTCAATCACCCTTAATGGCTTTTTGCCAACAGCAAGCCTGGCCTTATTTTCTCAACGATCGAGCCAAAACGATTACTTTTCTTTCCCAAAAACCATTGGGACCATTATTAAGAGAAAACCACCTTGGTGATGATTGGGAAATCGTCACTCTATCCGTTGATAAAAAAGGGACAACCTTGGAAGCAATCCTTTAGATTCTTGAAAATAAAAGCTTGTAATAAGCTTTTTTATCAAGTATAATGAGACTAATTAGATAATTATTGATTCGCAAAAAATACTTAAAGGAAAGAATTTATGAAATTAAACACCAAAAAAACTATTTTTGTCGGCTTAGCTTTTTTAATTATTTGTATGTTTTGGCAGGTTTATGACAATATTATTGTAAAAATGCTTAATAACAACTTTGGTTTCAATCAAACATGGTCTGGTGTGATTATGTCCCTTGATAATATTTTGGCCTTGTTTTTATTGCCCTTATTTGGAGTTATCTCGGACCGCACCGTTTCTAAAAGAGGTCGCCGAACACCCTTTATTTTCTGGGGAATTATCATTTCTTCCATTTTATTTATCGGCGTTGCGGTTATTGACCATTTTCAACTTCAACTAATTAAGGAAGCCAATATCCCCCTTGTGGAAGCGATTGGTAATACTGGTGATTATACATACCGTGGTGTTATTTATGCTTCCAGTGAAGCAGCGACGATTGCGAGAGCCGCTGATGTTATGGCGATTACTAAAGCTAATGTCGGAATCTTGATTGCGTTTATTCTCGTTTTATTAATTGTTTTAGTCGTTATGGCGACATATCGAACGCCGGCCGTTTCTTTAATGCCGGATGTGACGCCGAAACCCTTACGCAGTAAAGCTAATGCAATTATTAATTTAATGGGGGCCGCGGGAGGAATCTTTTCCTTAGGACTGATGGCTTTTTTAGCTAAAGACCATCATAGTTATATTCTATTGTTTGCGGTTCTTGCCCTAGCGATGAATCTATTACTTGGTTTGTTTATGACGACGGTCAAAGAACCAGAATTGGTAGCAATGATGCATGAACAATCCCAAAAATATGGTATTGAAGAAATTTCGGTTACAGAAGAAGTAGCCATGGCGCCGGAAAAAATGGCTCCGGAAGTCAAAAAAAGTTTCTTATTAATCATGATTTCCATTGTTTTTTGGTTCATGGCTTATAATGCGGCGACCACTAAATTTTCCATTTATTCGCAAGTTATGCTCAACATGGGTTTTACCCTTCCCTTATTGATTGCTCAAGGGGCAGCGATTGCCGTCTTTATTCCAATCGGCATCATCGCCAGTAAAGTGGGACGTAAAAAAACAATTTTAACGGGCATTATCATCTTGTTTGTGGCGTTTACACTTGGTTTTGTGGCGACTGCGGCTACCAAAGTGTTGATTTATTTTACTATGAGTTTAGCCGGCATCGGCTGGGCCGCCATCAATGTCAACTCCTATCCGATGATTGTGGAAATGTCCAAGGGCCGAAATGTTGGAAAATATACCGGTTATTACTATACGGCTTCGATGGCTGCCCAAATTGTCACGCCCATTTTATCCGGAGCGATGATGGATTTAATTGGGATGAAGTCCTTGTTTGCTTATAGTGCGGTTTTCTGTGTCTTGGCTTTTATAACGATGTTGTTTGTAAAACATGGTGATTCAAAACCAATTCCCACTAAGACCATTGAAGCTTATGAAAGCTTAGATGAATAAATGAATATTTAGAAAAGGAGGAGCACAAATGGAATATGTAAAAGCATTTAATGGTTTAAGCAAGTTAGCTAAATTTTTATTAACCTTATTCCTTGACCCGATTATTGCCGGAATTTACCGACTTATAAAAGGCAGATATTTGATTGGTGCTATTTGGATTTTTACTCTTGGTCTTTTTGGAATCGGTTGGATTATTGATCTTGTGACGGTAGTTCTTGATAACAAGTACTCTTTTCTTGTATAATTTTCTAAAGCCGGCTTGGCCGGTTTTTTTAATTTAAGCATTCAAAACCTTTCCCAAATATGGTATAATCATTAAAAAAAGGAGCTTACCATGAACAAAATTAATGATGCCTTAATGTGTGACTTTTATGAATTTACTATGAGCAATGGTTATTTTAAATTTGGCTTAAAGGATCGCATTTGCTATTTTGATGTCTTTTTTCGTTCTGTTCCGGATGGCGGTGGTTTTGCTCTTGCTTGCGGGCTTGAACAAGTCATCAAATACATTCAGGAATTGCATTTTTCAAAGGATGATATCGAATATTTACGAAAGAAGAAGATTTTTTCGGAAGAGTTTTTAGCATATTTATTATCATTTAAATTCAGTGGAGATATTTGGGCTGTTCCCGAAGGAACTCCCATTTTCCCGAATGAACCAATTATGACGGTTAGAGCTAAAGCCATTGAAGCTCAGTTAATAGAAACCTTTGTTTTAACAACTCTCAATCATCAATCCTTAATTGCTACCAAGGCTTCCCGCATTGTTCGGGCTGCTAATGGGCGTGCCGTTTTTGAATTTGGCGCTCGCCGGGCTCATGGACCGATGGCGGCGACTTTAGGAGCCCGTGCCGCCTATATTGCTGGTGCTTCCGGGTCTTCATGTACTTTAACTGATTACTTATTCAAGACGCAGGCTGTAGGGACAATGGGCCATTCTTGGATTCAGATGTTCCCTGATGAATTAACAGCTTTTAAGCGTTATTGTGAACTATATCCCGATGGTGCACTATTATTAGTTGATACTTATAATGTTTTACAAAGCGGGATTCCCAATGCTATTCGTGCTTTTAATGAAGTCTTAATTCCTTTAGGCAAACGTCCCAAAGGCATTCGTTTAGACTCCGGGGATATTGCCTATCAATCTAAAAAAGCCCGCATCATGCTTGATGAAGCGGGGTATAGCGACTGTAAGATTTTCGCCAGTAATTCTCTCGATGAATATTTGATTCGTGATTTAATCTTTCAAGGTGCTAAAGTTGATTACTTCGGTGTTGGCGAAAGGCTGATTACCGCCAAAAGCAATCCTGTTTTTGATGGTGTTTATAAATTAGTCGCCATTGAAGACAATAAACAAATAATTCCGAAAATAAAAATTTCGGAAAACATTAGTAAAATTACCAATCCCCATTATAAAAAACTGTATCGCTTATATGATAAAGAAAACCATAAAGCGATTGCGGATTTAATTACTGTTTATGATGAAATCGTCCCGACTGACGAATATGAATTGTTTGATCCGGTCGCTGTTTGGAAACGCAAAACCATCAACCATTTTGAAAAGCGGGAGTTGTTGGTGCCGATTTTTATCAATGGCAAGTTGGTTTATCCACTTCCGGATATTGAAGAAATTAGAGCTTATTGCCAAGCGGAACTGGAAACTTTATGGGATGAAGTTAAGCGTTTTGAAAACCCGCATAATTATTATGTGGATTTATCGCAAAAATTATGGGATATCAAAAACACCATGATTGAACAAGCAAAACGATAAAAAAAGCCTAGCATCTTTTTTTGATGTTAGGCCTCTTTTTTATTAAAAAGTTCATTTTCGTATAAGCGGACTTGCTCGACCATATGCCCAATATTGCCTTCACCCGCATATTGCGGACCAAAGAAGTTTTGCTTTAAATCACTCCAAAACAAGTGATTTTTTTCTTCGACTAATTGAACGGGATGATTAAGTTTGCCCACATGGACTTCCACATAGCAATTTTGATAATAGTAAGTAAAATCAAAGAAATGATGCAGTAAAATATCCTGCTTGGTAATGCCGGTTTCTTCAAATAATTCGCGGTAAGCCGCTTCTTCACTACTTTCATGGGCTTCAATTTTTCCGCCCACAAGGTTATACAAACCTTGATAGGGCTCATTTGTGCGCTTACACATCAAAAGATGTTTTAAGTCCGGAGAATAAACCATGATGACATTATAACCTTGCATTATTAAAACAATTCTTTCCTTATGATGGTTTGCGTTTTGTCCGGACCGACGGAAAAAATTTGGACATCTAAGCCGGTAATTTGTTCAATCCGGCGAATATAGTTTTTCGCATTCTCCGGTAATTCATCAAAACTCTTGACTTGAGTAATGTCTTCCTTCCATCCCGGCAATTCTTCATAAATGGGCACACATTTTTCCAATTCGCGAATGGAAGCGGGGATGGTATGAATTGTTTTACCTCTAATTTTATATGCTGAACAAACTTTGATGGTTTCAAGGCCGGTTAAAACATCAAGAAGCATGAGCGAGATTCCCGTTAGGCCGTTAATCATTTTGCTATATTGGACGACTACGCCATCAAACCAGCCAATCCGTCGCGGTCGTCTAGTGGTTGTACCATATTCATTGCCGGTTTCCCGGATATATTGGGCCGTTTCGTCCTCAAATTCGGTGGGGAAGTAACCACTGCCGACTCTTGTGGAATAGGCTTTCACTACCCCGATAACGGCATCAATTTTAGTTGGACCGAGGCCTGAACCACTGCACACTCCACATGCGGAGGCATTGGAAGAAGTGACAAAGGGATAAGAACCAAAATCAACATCCAATAAGGCCCCTTGGGCTCCTTCAAAGAGGATTTTTTTACCTTGAGAATAAGCTTGGTTTAGTAAACTGATTGTATCAATCACAAAAGGCGCGATTTTTTCCGCAATCTTTTGATATTCTTGATATAGTGGTAAAAAAGGAAGGGGTTCTTTTTTGAGGGCGATTAATTCTTTGTTTTTATTTTGGATTTTTTCTTTAAAGATGGTGAAAAAATCATCCGAAATAAAATCAATCATGCGAATGCCGTCCCGAGCGACTTTATCAGTATAGGCCGGTCCAATGCCTTTTTTAGTGGTGCCGACGAGATTAGCCCCAAGGCTTTCTTCTTTAATGCCGTCAAGCAAAACATGATAATCAAAGAGGACATGGGCACGGTCGCTAATAAACACATTTTTACACTTAAAGCCCTGGTCTTGCAAACGGGCGATTTCCGTTAAAAAGTTGCGGACATTAACCACCATGCCGTTTCCTAAAATATTAGTTACTTGGGGATTAAAGACACCGGAAGGAATTAAATGGAGTTTGTAAGTTGTTCCGTCAAATTTGATGGTGTGGCCGGCATTGTCGCCACCTTGGTAACGAACAACAAAATCGGCTTTTTCGCTTAAATAATTGGTGATTTTGCCTTTTCCTTCGTCGCCCCATTGGGAGCCAACGACGACAAGAGTTTTATTCATAAGAATCTCCTAAATGTAATTGTTGATAAATATAATCGGTATTTTTTAAATATGGTTCAATCGTAAAGCAAGCTTGTAATTCGGCTGGCGTAAGCCATTTGTTAATACCTTGTTCTTTTAAAACCGCCATTAAGGCCTTTTTAGTCGTTAGGGCTAATTGGGAAGCTTGTTGCACAAAGTCATAACTTTGTTCACGGCTCAAGCCTTTTTCAATCAGCAGGGAAACGACTTGACCCGAGAAAATAAGGCCCTTGGTTAAATGGATATTTTCCATCATGCGCTGGGGATTGATTTGTAGTTTTTCTAAAGTGGGGCGGTAACGCTCTAACATGTAAAACAGTAAACCGGTGGCATCGGGAAGCATCAATCGTTCCGTTGAGGAATGAGAAATATCTCGTTCGTGCCATAAGGCATTGTTCTCTAAAGCCACTTGGAGATAACTGCGCATCATCCGTGCTAAGCCACAGATGTTTTCGCTGGCAATCGGATTCTTTTTATGGGGCATGGCACTGGAGCCTTTTTGGGTTTGACTAAAAAATTCTTGGACTTCACCGATTTCGGTCCTGCTTAAGTGCCGAACTTCCAGGGCGATTTTTTCGATTCCGGAAGCAATGAGAGCCAAAACCATCAAATAATGAGCATGTCGATCCCTTGATAAAACTTGCGTGGCAATCGCTGCGGGTGTTAATTTCAGTTGTTCGCAGGCTAATCTTTCTATTTCGGGATCGAAATTGGCAAAATTGCCGACAGCACCACTTAATTTACCGACTTCAATTTCTTGCCGGACTTGACGAAAACGGTTTAAATTACGCTTGGTTTCATCAAAATACAAAGCCCATTTTAGACCAAAGGAAGTTATTTCCGCATGCATGCCGTGAGTTCGCCCGATGCATGGCGTCCATTGATATTTCAGGGCTAATTTTTGTAATAAATTAAGCATTTTTAAAAGGGACTGTTCAATTAAATCATTGGCTTGTTTAATTAAGAGGGAGTTCGCGGTGTCAACTACATCGGTGGAAGTCAGTCCATAATGAACCCATTTCTTTTCTTCACCCAATGTTTCACTAATTTGCCTTGTAAAGGCAATGACATCATGATGTAAAATCGCTTCCAGTTCCTTAATCCTTTGTTCATTGATGCGAGCATGAAGCTTAATTTGCTCGTAATCAGATTGGGGAATGAGACCTTTTTGCACATAAGCCGCTAAAACGGCCAGTTCGACTTGCCACCAAGTGGCGTATTTATGAGAATCAGTCCAAATTTGTTTCATTGCTTCTGTTTGATAGCGTTCAATCATCATCATCACCCAAAACTCATTATACCAAACCCCACCCCATAAATAAAGAAAAATATTGATTATTGGCTTGATAACGAGTAAAATTAAGAGAGCAAAAAAGAGAAACAAAAGTTTTGTTTAGAGAAAGGATTACGATGTTAGTTTTAATTGGCCCCTCAGCCAGCGGTAAAACCGAGCTTGCGAAAATCTTGATTAATCGCTATCAAATGAAAAAACTGGTGACTTGTACGACTCGCTTGATTCGTCCTCACGAAATAGATGGGATTGACTATTATTTTTTAACGGTTCAAGAGTTTTTAAAGCGCCAAGAACAAGGTGAGTTTGTAGAAACAACCTTTTATAATAATCATTTTTATGGTACTTTAAAAAAAGAAATCAGTGATGAAAAAGTAGTTGTCTTAGATCCTAGCGGCTGGCAAGCCTTGTTAGCCAAGATGCCCGACAAAATCATCTCCGTTTTTTTAAAAACCCCCAAGGAAGTTAGAAAACAACGGATGATTATGCGCCAAGATGCGATGGACGATATTGAGCGCCGCTTAGCTAATGATGATATTGTTTTTGATGAAAGCAAACTGGGAAAAGTCGACTTTATTATCAATAGTTATGATATTAGCTTGGAAGATTTAGCAACCCAAATCTATCAACTCTATCACAGTAGTTGTCAAGAGCGGAGAAGATAATTTTGACCTATTTTTTAATAGATATGATATAATAATTGTGGAGGACAAAAAACATGAAAGGTCTTTTCAAATTTCTTTTTGGATTATTTATTTTTTTAATAATTACCGTGGTTGTTCCTATTGGGATTCTTTATTATCAAGTTTCCGATTCCCGCGATTTAGCTCCGGTTGAATTATATGCTGATGATATTACGGTGCAATCGCAAATCTCAAAAATGATGGCTCGTGCCTTGGAGTCCGAAGAAGACGAAATCTATTTAGCTTTTTCGGAAGAAGAACTCAATTTGTTGTTGTTTGCCGTCATTCGCGAAAGTGTCAATCCGGATTATTATAAAACGACTTCGGAAGCGGATACTGTGATTCAAAGCATGGATATTCCTACGGAAGTTCCCCTTGTGGGAGGAAAAAAAGCAGTTTTAAAACATGCTTATGCGAAAATCAATGGCAATGAAGTTTCCGTTTATATGACCGCTAGGGCTTTGGGAATTAAAACGAGCCTTAACTTTGGCTTAAGCATAACTGAAAGCGAAGGCGTGTTTAAATTAACAATTACCCGTTTAGGTGTCGGTAAGTTCAATTTGTTAGGAACTTTAGGGAAAATGATTTTAAAACCGATTATGAAAAGTATGCAAATCACCGACAAGATTAATGAAGAAATTAACTATAACAAATTACCGATTGTCTTTGATGAAAGTGATTTCTCCTTTTCCTTATCAAAAGCCGATTTAGGCGATTTATTAGTTAATTTAACGGCCGGTGATGAAGAAACACCCAACGAACTGCTTGGCCAATTGCTTGGTGTTTTAACCGGTACGGACAATGATTTATTTGGAATGGGGGTTTTTGATGCCGGCGAGCCGGTCTTCGGGGTTCGTTTAAATTTAACGGAATTGAAATATAATGCTGTGCTGGATGGGGCACCCGTTTATCGCTTAGATTATCAAGACTATAAAACCAAAATGAATCTTTTGTTGGCTGCCAATCCCACAGAACATTTTGCGGCCATGAATCAATTCTTAATCAATGGTTTTGATAAGTTAAGTCCGGCCGACCAAATGACGGTTTCCAGTTTGGATTTTTCCAGTGTTGGGATTGCCGCCAATACCATTAGTAGTTTTAAAGGTTTGGTTAATGTTCCGGCTGTGGACTTAGAAGCGGCCATATCCACGGATTTATATGCGGAGTTAGCCGATTTAAGTGATGCTCTTATTTCTTTGGAGATTAAAGAAGATTTAATTAACCAATTACTTTTTACCAACGGCTTAATTGGCTTAGGATATCATTCCTTCTATGATGATGAAGGCACTAAAAAAGTTATTTATGCCGGTGTGGAAGCGGTTTGGTTAGATATCATTGATGATCAACTTGGGTTTAAACTCATCTTTAACTTTAACGGTCGTCAAATCAGTTTATTTACCAATTTTACCAATACATCAACGGACAAAACAAAAATCGAAGCGGAATTTAATGAATTGCGCATGGGCACAATTGCTTTTTCCGACGATATGAAAGCGACCATTCTTAAGCTCTTACAAGATTCCCTTGGAGGCTCGGAGATGAGCATTATTGGGGTTGTGGACAATCGTTTAGTGATTGATAGCAATGCTTTCTTGGAAGAGTTTGGAACGGAAGGGTCACTAGCAGCCTTGTTAGATATTATCAGAGAAGAACAAATGTTGGCTCTAGACTTGATTAGGCCTGATTTAGCCACTGGCGGTGCAATTTCCTTTAGGATTGATTTAAGTAAAATCAAAACGAACGAAGATGTTGCCGCCAAACTCCAGGAAACATCAACACCTTTTAATACGACAACTTTCATTGAAAATAAAACCCAAAGTTTGTTAATCAGCGGTTTAGGGGGTGGCGAACAAAAAATTAGTTTCTCGAATACGGACTTTAATCGTTTGGTTTATCAAAAAACCAATGGTTATGATGGTTTTTCCAATGTCACCACCTTACCGGATGGAGTGACTAACTTCACTTACCAAGTTACCGGCATCTTTTTTGAATTTGGTCCCACCACGACAACGATGAAGTTTGTTGTGGAAATCAACGGTTTACAAACCGTCATCACTTTACCGACAACTGTTCAAACGACGGCGCTGGAAGATCAAATCATCTTAGTTTTAGGTGATGCCATCGGTTTAGGTCAAACCAGCGTTGATAGCGACTTCTTGCTTGATATGTTGGGCGATAATTTTTCCAATTTAGAACTTTTGACTTATGATAGCACTAACAAAAGCTTGATTATCGATAAAGAAGTCTTTAACTCTTTTATGGCTGTTGGTGGAGCATCGACACCCTTAACAGTGGAAAAAATTCGTATTGTTCAAGGAGCTTTTGATGTCATAGTTTCTTACACTGACCCGTTCTTGGGGAATCTAATTGATTCAGCATCGGGGAGTTTGGAAACAGTTTTAGGCTCGGACTTTGTTGATTATAATGCTTTTGATACGACCAACCCCGAACAACAACAGGCTGTTGAAGAATTAAACCAAACCCTAGATGATATTCAAAACGTCTTAAATGACCCAGAACAAGAATTAACCATGGAAGATACGACCGCTTTAATTGAAGCAATCAATAATTTAGATGAAGCCAATCAACAAATTTTCCTTGATCAATTGGAAAATTCGAGTGGTTCGGCCGATTTATTAGCTTTATATGATGATTTATTTGGAAATTAAGAGGAGAAGAAAATGGAAAAGAAGATTTTAGTAGAGACATCGGCTCGCCATGTCCATGTGTCGGATGCCGATTTAAAGACTTTATTTGGCCCCAATGCTCAATTGACCCCCAAAAAAATGTTGTCCCAACCTGGGCAGTTTGCTGCTGAAGAAAAGGTAACGATTGTTGGTCCCAAGAAAAGCATCCCTAATGTTTCAATATTAGGACCAAGCCGTAAAAAAACCCAAGTGGAAGTATCGGCTACCGATGCCAGAACATTGGGATTTGAAATTGTCATTCGTGAATCGGGTGATATTGAGAAAACTCCCGGCTGTACTCTTGTTGGTCCCTATGGGCAAGTGGAAATCCCTGAAGGTGTTATTGTTGCTAAGCGGCATATCCACTTAAACCTTGAAGAAGCTAAGGCTTTTGGTTTACAGGACAAACAAGTTGTCATGGTGAAAGTTAACACTCCTGACCGTTCGCTTATTTTTGGTGATGTCGTTGTTCGTGTTCGCAGTGATTTTGCGGCGGCGATGCACATTGATACCGATGAATCCAATGCGGGCTGTGTCGGAATGTCTACTTGGGGCGAAATTATTGAATAAGCTTTTGGTTCTAAGCACATCGATGCTTAGAACCTTTTTCGTTTATGTCCTTGAATCAAACTCTATATTTGAGTATAATTAAAGCAAGGTAAAAAATATGAATTTAAAAAAATTAGTTTTACGCGCCGAAGCTAAATTTATGAAAACTTCCATGTTGCTCTTTTTTGCTCCGGGGCGGGTTAATTTAATTGGTGAACATTTGGATTATAACGGTGGATTAGTGTTACCTTGTGCCATCGACTTAGGAATTTATGGAGTCGTGGCCCCAAGGGATGATGCCCTTGTGCGCTGTTTTTCGGAAAATGTGCCTTTTTTAGGAGTTATTGAGTTTTCGCTTTCACAACTGATGTATGAAAAAAAACACGGTTGGGCCAATTATGTGAAAGGAATGCTAAAGGAAACCAAGGCCACTTGCGGTTTTGATTTATATGTTCGAGGTAACCTTCCCAATGGGGCAGGACTTTCATCTAGTGCTGCTTTGGAAATATTGGTGGGAACCATTGTTAACCGGCTTGAGAACCGCCAAATGTCGGCGACCGCCATCGCTTTATGCGGACAAAAAGCCGAGAATAACTTTATTGGTGTGCAGTGTGGCATTATGGATCAATTTGTGATTGCTCATGCTCAAGAAGGCCATGCGATGCTTTTGGATACCAGCAATTTATCTTTTTCTTTAGTTGAGGCGAACTTTTTGGATTATTGCTTAGTCATCGGTAATACCAACAAAAGACGGGCCTTAAGTGATTCTAAATATAATGAAAGAAGAAGTGAATGTGAACAAGGTCTTAGGGATTTAAATACGGTTTTGGATATTCCTTATTTATGTGCTTTAAAGGCAGCTGATTTGGATAAATATGCTTATTTAATTGATAACCCCGTTGTTTTTAAACGGGTTAGGCATGTGGTGACGGAAAACGAACGCGTCAAAAAAGCTTTTGAAGCTTTGAAATTACGCAATTTACAAGAATTTGGAAAACTTTTAAACGCTTCCCATTTATCATTAAAACATGATTATCAAGTAACGGGTTTAGAACTGGATACCTTGGTGGCCTTGCATCAAGCCTATGGAGCAATTGGCGCTCGGATGACCGGTGCCGGTTTTGGTGGTTGTATGATAGCTTTAATGCCTAAAGCTCATTTAAATGAAGTCTTAAGAGAAATCAGTCAAGAGTATCAACAAATAACCCATTTAGTCCCTGATTTCTATCTTGTGACTGCCGGAAAAGGAGCTAATCAATATGGATATTAATTATCATATTAATGAATTATTAAATTACGGTTTGAGTAAAGCCTTGATGACTAAATGTGATTATACCTATAATGCCAATGTTTTAATTGCTTTGTTCAATCGTAAGGAGTTTATCGCTATCGATACTCCACCCCGTGACTTAAGCCTTATTCTTGATGATTTGGCCCATTTTGCCTTTCACAATCACCTCATCCCCAGTAATGACGTCGTTACGATGGATAATTTTAAAGCGGCTATCATGGATGCCATTATGGAAAAACCGCAAACGGTTATTAACCGTTTTCAGGAACTGTATCAACAAAAACCGTCCTTAGCAACGGATTACTTATACCAATTATCCAAAGACAGCAATTATATCCAGACCAAACGGATTTCGCAAAATGTTCATTGGCAAGAAAAACTTGAATATGGTGAACTAGCAATGACGATTAATTTATCGAAACCGGAAAAAGATCCGAAATTAATCGCCCTTCAAAAAACAAATAAATCATCAAGCTATCCCAAATGTCAATTATGTGTCGAAAATGAGGGCTACCGCGGTCATCTTTCCTATGATGCTCGCAGCAATATGCGCATTATTCCTATTACTCTGAACAAAGAACCATGGTATTTTCAATATTCCCCTTATTCCTATTTTAATGAACATGCCATTGTTTTACATGAAGAACATAAACCGATGATTGTTGATGGAAGTACTTTTCGAAAATTACTGGATTTTTTAGATTTGTTTCCGACTTATTTCATCGGTTCCAATGCCGGCTTGCCCATTGTTGGAGGTTCGATTTTAAACCATGAACATTACCAAGCCGGTAAACATCATTTTCCGATTGAAAAAGCCCAAGCTAGTTTTGTGAGAAGAGTTGGGGATGTGACGGTTGAAAGGCTAATTTGGCCGCTTAGTACGATTCGTTTGCTTTCGCCCAATAAAGAGCAAATTATCACCATGGCCACGCATATTTTGGAAAAATGGCAGAGTTACCAAAATCCCGCTCTTTCCTTGCTTAATCCCTCATTTGGTTTTCATCACACCTTAACTCCGATTGCCCGCCTTGAACAAAAACAATATGTTTTTGATTTGATTTTACGTTCAAATTATGTCAACCAAGAATATCCCGATGGCGTTTTTCATCCGCACCCCGATTGCCATCATATTAAAAAAGAAAATATCGGTTTGATTGAAGCTATGGGCATGGGCATTTTGCCACCAAGGTTGAAGTTTGAACTGGATTTAGTTGGAAAAGTTCTCCAGGGAAAAGATGAATTAAGAAGGGACGAAGGGCTTCAGAAGCATGCCGATTGGCTCAACTATTTACAAACAATCTATGATGGAAAAGAAGATGTCCAAACCTTCATTTATAAACAAACGGGGATTGTTTTTTCTAAAGCCCTTAAAGATGCCGGTGTCTTCAAGATGGATGAACAGGGTCAAACGGCTTTTGGTGAATTTATTAATGATTGTCTTAGCTAATAAGAGCCCCCAAGCGGGGCTTTTTTTTGTGCAAAAAAAATTGACTTTAAACGAAAATTATGTATAATATAATAGGTTATAAATGCACCCTTAGCTCAGCTGGTAGAGCAATTGACTCTTAATCAATGGGTCTGGGGTTCGAGTCCCCAAGGGTGTACCAAAGAAAATAATTTGGGATTTGCCCCATTTTATACCTAGAAATAGCAATAAATCGCTATTTTTAATCTAAAAAGCAGTTGGAAATGAGTGTTTTGGCCCACGATTTTTAGCTGTTTTTTATTTTTACTAATTTTTATGGTGTCAAGCAAATCTATTTTGTTAAAAGAGGCATCAATTTATTCTCATTAGTAATCGTTTTACTTTCTTTTTTTGGTTTTAAATAATATAATAAACGCGATATGAGGTTCTTATGAAGATGAAATGGCTTTATTTTCTTTTATTGTTAATAACAATACCGCTATTAACCGGCTGTCAACCAGATCGCAAACCAAAGGAGTATGTGGTTAGTTTTTCTATAGCTAACGAAAACTATGAATCCCTTCAATATGCTGAAGGAACGTTATTAACTTTATCAATGCTCCCGCTTGTCGTTAGTAGTGATGATGATTTGGTTTTTGGGGGCTGGTTTTTTGATGAACAATTTACTGATCCTTTTTTCGATTGGAAAGTGGTAAGCAATTTGACGCTCTACGGAAAATACGAACAAAAACCGATTAAAGCGGAAGTTTTGGCTTTAGATAGTCTAAGCTTACCAAAAACCGTCAGTGAATCAATTTCCTTACCAACGGAAATTGGGGGTTTTTTGGTCCAGTGGGAAACGAGTGATGAAGCGTATTTAACGGCGGAAGGGAAGTATGTGAATACGACTAAAGCGGATGTTAGTGTTTTAATGAGGGCTTTAATTACGACTACCGAAACTTTTCAAAAAGAATTTACGGTGCTTGTGAAAGGATATCCCTTTGATGAAGTCTTTTCCCAAGCTTTAACTGAGTTCGAAATCCCGACTATTACCAACCAAAACCTCATCTTACCGGTTCATTTTGCTAACGCTGTAGTTGGTTCTTGGGAATCTAACAAACCGGATATTATTTCCACCAGTGGGGAAGTAAACTTAAGCAAAGCCCAAGAAGAAGTCCTTTTAACATTAAGACTTGTGAAATACGATGAGGTTTATGAACAAACATTTAGGGTTGTAACAGCTATTCGTCCTTATACCGTCAATGATTATGAATATTTTGTCAATCAACTTAAGCTTGATGTTCAAGCTCTGATTATGGATGAAGCGGAAATTAACTTTTTCAACCATCAAGTTTTAAGTACGCCAGCAACAAAAACCGTTAATTTGGAGACGATTGCGGAAACGCAAAGCAAGACAAGCATTTATAATTTAATCACCAGTTATAATCATTTTACTAAATACCCCATCTATCAACCATCGGGGGCATTAGCTACCGATAGTGAAAAAAACAGCATTTTGGAAAATCGTAATTTAAATGGTTTAGCGGATGAAATCGCCATTCAGTATGCCGTCTCAACGACCCATGTCAATTTACGAAGCTATCCAACGGACTTTTATTCATCGAATTATTCAACCGATCGCTTTCAAGAAACTGGTTTTGGTTTAGGCATCCCGATGGTTATTTATCATACTAGTTTGGACGGGCAGTGGTTTTTTGTACAGATGCTTAATTATTATGGTTGGGTGCGGGCCAAGCAAGTTGCTTTTTGTACAAGGGAACAATTTCTAAGCTATGTTAATCCGGAGCAATTCGTCGTTGTTATCGATAGTGATTTTGTCCTTGGGGAAGAATATCTTCGCATGGGCACGCGGTTACCGTATTTTTCCAAAACGGATAAGGATTATTTGCTTGCCTTTCCTGTTCGTAGTTGCTTAGGATTTTTGCAGATTGTTGATTTTAGTTTTACCAATCAAGGTGAATTAAGTGATGGTTATCTTCCTTATAATTATGAAAACTTATTATCCCAAGCTTTTAAAATGTTGGGAGTTAGTTACAGTTGGGGGGACAAACAAGTTAAGGGTTTTGACTGCTCTTCCACGCAAGCGGCTATTTATCAATGCTTTGGGTTTTTCTTGGGGCGCAACACTTCCAACCAACGGGTAACTAAACAATATGGCGGCACCTTAAGCAATTTAAGCAATGAATCATTAAAAGACATGAAGGTTGGAACACTTCTTTATACCAGCGGTCATGTATTAATGTTTATTGGTGTCGATGAGGCTGGTCAATGCTGGTTATTACATAATACTTCGCTTGGTAATAAAACCATCCTTCAAACTTTGAATGATTATGGGACAACGAATATCAAGTATTACTTATCTTTTCATAATTAATTGTAAGCTCTTTAAACGGAGCTTTTTTTACCTTTTCATAATAAAATTTGTTTTTGCATGCGACCATTGAAAACGCTTGGAAATTGTGATAGAATAACATTAGTTTTCACAAAAAGGAGTTTAATGAATGGACAAATTTTTTATTTTTAGTACAATCGGTATCGCTGTCATTGCCTTTGTCTTTGCTTTTTGGCTGTATATTTGGGTTTCCAAACAACCATCAAGCAATAAGAAAGTTGCTAGCATTGGTGAACTTATTAGAAACGGCGCCAATGTCTTTTTAAGAAAAGAATATCTCGTTCTGGCTAAATTTTCTGGCGTAATCGCTATTTTAATCTTTATCTTTTTGCCGGAACCGATTTGGAAGGGAAAAATTCTTGAGAACTTAACCATGTTTATTGCTTATCTATTTGGCACCGGGCTAAGTGCTTTGGCCGGTAAAATCGGGATTCAAGTTGCGACTATTGCGAATGTGAAAACTGCTGAAGCCGCACAAAAAGGAATTAAGCCTAGCTTCTTAAGTGGATTCCGTGGTGGAGCGGTCATGGGAATGGCCGTTGTCGGTGCCTCATTGTTAGGTGTGGCCCTAGTCTTTTTAATTACTAAAAACGGCACGGCTTTATTAGGCTTTAGTTTTGGAGCTTCCAGTTTAGCTTTGTTTGCGAAAGCAGGCGGAGGGATTTTTACCAAAACGGCGGACATTAGTGCGGATTTAGTCGGCAAAGTGGAATTCGGAATTCCCGAAGATGATCCCCGTAACCCCGCTGTCATTGCGGATAATGTTGGTGACAATGTCGGTGATGTGGCTGGCATGGGTGCCGATTTGTTTGACTCCAATGTCGCTTCCTTAGCAGCAGCCTTAGTGATGGCCGTGGCTTTGGGCGGTGTGGAAGGCAAAAATGTGATGATGGTTTTCTGCTTTGCAGCCATCGGTTTATTAGCCTCGTTGATTGGGGTTGGTTTTGCGAGAATGGGTAAAACCGGCAATCCGACCCATGCTTTAAATATGAGTACTTATATTACCACGGGCATCTTTACCGTTTTAACCGCCTTAGCAACATTATTATTTAAATTTGAATGGCGGATTTGGATTGCTTCCGTTGTCGGTTTATTTGTTGGTGTCATCATTGGGATTACTACCGATTACTTTACCAACGATGAACGCAAGCCGGTGCGTAATGTTGCGAAAGCCAGTAAATCAGGTCCGGCTTTCACCATTATCAATGGTATCAGCTATGGTTTCTTAAGTGTTTTACCGGCAATTGTCGGGATTGCTATTTCCGCTCTAGTGGCTTATAAAATTGCTGCTCCTTTGGGCGTGACCCCGGAAGATCAAACTCAATTTGGAATGTTCGGTATTTCGATGGCTGCCGTCGGCATGTTATCGATTGTCGGGATGATTATCAGCAATGATGCTTATGGACCAATTGTTGATAATGCCCGTGGGCTTGTGGAAATGGGCAATTTAGGCGAAACAGCATTAGAGATTACCGACAGTTTAGACTCTGCCGGCAATACCGTTAAAGCTGTCACTAAAGGTTTCTCCATTGGAGCGGCCGGTTTAACCGTTATTGCTTTATTAGGAGCTTTCATGAGTGAAGTCAATGTGAAAGCGGCGGAAATCGGTCATGCTTTAATTACCGGTTTTGATGTTATGGATCCGGTGGTTTTCTTCGGTCTCTTGGTCGGATCAGCTGTTCCAGCCGTCTTCAGTGCTTTGTTAATGCTCGGTGTTAACCGCAATGCGGAACGAATGGTTGGCGAAATTCATCGTCAATTCCAAGAAATTCCGGGTCTATTAGAAGGAAAAGATGGTGTTTCTCCGGAATATGACAAATGTATCGCTATTGCGACAACGGGCGCTTTACGGGAATTAATTCCGGCCGGATTGTTTGCGATTGTCATTACGATTTTGGTTGGTTTTGTTGGTGGTGTGGCTGCCGTGGGCGGTTTCTTAGTTGGTAATATCGTCAGCGGTTTATTGCTTGCCCTCTTTATGAGTAATAGTGGTGGTTTATGGGATAACGGTAAAAAATATGTGGAAGCCGGCAATTTTGGTGGCAAGGGAAGTCCGGCTCACAAAGCTGCTGTTGTTGGTGATACCGTTGGTGATCCATTTAAGGATACTGCGGGCCCAAGCATCAATACCCAAATTACCGTGGTTAGTTTACTGGCCAGCTTATTAAGCACGATTTTCTTAACCTTATCGATTTTCTAAACATTTTAATATAAAAATGAAAGTCTCCATTAGTGATATGATGGAGACTTTTATTTAGCGGAAAAAATTAGATTTTATTGGCTGCTTCGACTTACAAAAGACCAAAAAAAGGGTCTTTTTTGTTTATGAAAACAATGAAAATAACTGCAGGGATTTTGTCTTGAAAAAAATCATGATAAGTTGTATAATTTGTTATCATTTACCAAGGATTTGTTTAGAAAAGGATAAAATATGGTCGCGACGTTAATTATTTCCCTATTAACGATTATCTTATTAGTCTTAGCAATCATGTTTAAACAAAGCATCAAAATTCGTAATCATTATTTTGAAACATTTTGGATGGTTGCGGTTTTCGGGGTTGTGCTTTTGTTGCTGTTTGGCCGGATTTCTTTTAAAGAAATCTTTTTAGGGATTACGGAAGCTTCCTCCATTAATCCGCTGAAAATATTGGTATTGTTTTTATCCATGACGATTTTATCCGTTATTCTTGATGAACTGGGCTTTTTTAAAAAACTGGCTTATTTGGCTTTAAAGAAAGCTCAAGGAAAGCAAATGCGGATTTTTATGTATCTATATCTAACGGTCTCAATACTAACAATATTTACTTCCAATGATATTATTATATTAACATTCACGCCCTTTATTTGTTATTTTTCCAAGAATGCGAAAATAAATCCGCTCCCCTATTTAATCAGTGAATTTGTAGCGGCGAACACTTGGAGTATGATGTTAGTCATCGGTAATCCGACGAATATCTATTTAGCTTCATCCTATGGGATTAATTTTTTGCAATATTTTCAAATCATGTTTATTCCAACCCTTGCCTCTTCGTTAGCTGCTTTAGGCATTTTGTTATTGCTGTTTAGAAAACAACTGACCAATAAAACCTTAGAAACGAGTGACTATGAATATTGTTTAGAAAACCCTGTTCTTGTTGGTATTATTCTTGGGCATTTAGTTGCTTGCATGATTCTTTTAGCTGTTTCCTCATATTTGGGATGGGAAATGTGGCTGATTAGCTTAAGTTTTTGTTTAAGCGCCTTAATCGTTCTCTTGGTTTATGAAATGTTATTTATTTCGCGTCAACCGCAATTAATTTTTACCAGTTTACGTAGAACGCCTTGGAGTTTAGTCCCTTTTGTCGTATCTATGTTTGCTTTTGTTTTGGTTCTCAATCGTGATGGGATTACCACTAGTATTGCAGGGTGGTTGGGGAAGATGAACCCGATTATGGGTTTTGGATTGACATCGTTTTTGGCCGCCAACATTATCAACAATATCCCCATGACGATTTTATATACCGATATTTTAGAATCGGTGCTGCCGATTGCGCAAACTCCGGCTTTATATGCGGCGGTAATTGGTTCCAACATTGGTGCTTACCTAACACCTATTGGGGCTCTTGCAGGAATCATGTGGATGCAAATTTTGAAAAAGCAAGAGATTAATTTTAGTTTTCCCAAGTTTATTAAATATGGCTTGATGATTTCCATTCCGACAATTTTAATTGCTTTACTGTTTTTAATGTGGCAATTCTAAAGCACCTTAAAGTGTGCTTTTTTTATGAAATGCTCAAGTTCTTATTTGTTTTTAATACTGATCTATGGTAGAATAAACAAGCAAAGGAGATAGCCATGAGCATTCTCGAAATCAAAGACTTAAAATTTAGTTATGGCGATAAAAACTTGTTCAACAGTTTGCAAATGCGCTTGTTTCCAAACGACCATCTTGGTTTAATCGGCGCCAATGGGGTCGGCAAAACCACTTTGATGAAATTAATGGCTCATCGTCTTGACCCTGATGAGGGAAAAGTCGTGTGGAGGGAAGGAGTTACTTATTCCTACCTTGATCAACATTTACAAGTGGATTCATCCCTTACGATTGCTCAATATTTATATGATGTTTACACCGATTTATTTGCCATGGAAGAGCAAATGAATAAATATTATGATTCGTTGGTAGACGCCGATCCATCCCAATATGATAAAATCTTAAAAAGTGCCGAATTCCTTCAAACCACGCTGGAAGAAAAAGGTTTTTATTTAATCAAGTCGAAAATCGCTAATGTCTTAAACGGCTTAGGAATTAGTTATGAAGTTTCCTGGCCGATGATGCAATTAAGCAGTGGTCAACGGGTTAAAGTATTTCTTGCGAAAATGTTATTGGAAGAAAAAGATATTTTGTTGCTTGATGAACCGACTAACTTTTTAGATAGTATTCATGTTGATTGGCTGGCTAAGTATTTGAATAGTTATAAAAAAGCGTTTGTGGTTATTTCCCATAACTTGGATTTTATTAAGGCCATTGCTAATGTGGTTGTGGAAATCACGAATAAGAAAGTGGAAATTTATAAAGGCGATTATCAATCTTATTTAGTCCAAAAAAAGCTTCGAGAAGATTTATATAAAACACAGTACGAAGCGCAGCAGAAGTATATTAAAAAAACCCAAGAGTTTATTGATAAAAATATCGTTCGCGCTTCCACAACAAAACGAGCGCAAAGCCGTCGTAAAGCTTTAGAAAAAATCGATGTCTTAGAAAAACCGCTTATGCAAAAGCGGATTACTTTTTCTTTTCCCTTCACAAATGCTTACCATATGGAAGCTTTAACGACCAAGAAATTAGTAATTGGTTACACGCACCCCTTGTTGCCGGCGCTTTCTTTAAAAATTCGTTTTGGGGAAAAAATAGCGATTGTTGGCAAAAACGGTGTTGGTAAGACGACATTTTTAAAAACAATTTTAGCCCAAATTCCTTGTTTGGCGGGTGAGTTTTGGCTTAATCCCCTAAATAAGATTACTTATTATTCACAAGAAATCCTTACTGATAAAACAAAAACCGCAGTTCAATATATTCAAGATGATTATCCACTTATGGATGATGGGATGATTCGTAATTTGTTGAGCCAATTTGGGATTATCGGTGAATTGGCAGTCAAAGAAATGAATAAATTATCCGGTGGTGAACAAACAAAGGTGCGGTTTGCGAAACTGAGTTTGGAAAAGTCCAATATGTTGATTCTCGATGAACCAACAAACCATTTGGACCGCCAAGCCAAAGACAGTTTGTTTAAAGCTTTAGCCCTTTATCCGGGAACGGTTTTATTAGTTACTCACGAACGAAGTTTTTATCGTCATTTGAAAATGAAAGAGATTATCTTTGGTTAGGAAAAAATATGAATATTCGCAATATTGCTATTATTGCCCATGTTGATCATGGAAAAACGACTTTGGTCGATCAATTACTTAAAAAATCACAAACATTGGCGGCGCGTGAACAAATCGAAGACCGTGCCATGGATAGTAATGATTTGGAACGGGAACGGGGCATTACCATTCTTTCTAAAAACACTGCGATTAATTATCAAGATTACAAAATCAACATTCTTGATACTCCGGGCCATGCTGATTTTTCCGGAGAAGTCGAAAGAATCATTAAGATGGTTGATGGCGTGCTTTTAGTAGTGGATGCTGTTGAGGGCACGATGCCACAAACACGCTTTGTTTTAAAGAAAGCCTTGGAAGCAAATTTAAAGCCGATTGTGGTCATTAATAAAGTTGATCGCAGTGCTGCTCGGCCGGAAGCTGTTGTTGATATGGTTTTGGATTTGTTTATTGAACTAGGTGCAAGCGATGAACAAGCGGACTTTAAGGTCGTTTATTGCAGTGCTACTCATGGGACTTCCAGTCTTTCTCCGGAAATATCAACACAAAAGCGA